>Ga0315282_10000940_pt1 | contig 56979 bp, 41 predicted proteins | sample YL17G07_20_MG_FD_203693 | JGI IMG/M metagenome (GOLD analysis project Ga0315282, IMG submission 203693) | Sediment microbial communities from Yellowstone Lake, YNP, Wyoming, USA - YL17G07_20 | ecosystem: Environmental > Aquatic > Freshwater > Lake > Sediment | place: USA: Wyoming | collected...
CAGCCTCGCCCGCTGCTGCCCACTCAACACCACGGCAGGTGGTTGTGGCATGACACACCTCCTGCCCCCACTATACGCCAAGCGAGGCTCCATGTCAACTAGTGATTTTAAGGACTGAACACTAGGTTTTCCTGAGGCATTATTGGCATTCGTGCCCGACCTTGTCGGGCTGGAAAGCCCGACCTACGATTACGAAAAGATGCTCAACATTCTCAAGGACATCCTGACGGGCTTCTGGAGCCTGATCGTGGGCCTGGGCGTCACGCAGAAGACGGCCCGCGAGCCCGCCGTCACCGAGCAATACCCCAACGAGATCTTCGACCGTCCGCTGAAGCGCCACGGCGTGCCACAGCGGCGGGTGTCGAGCAGATACAGAGGGCTGCTGGCCCTGGCCTGGGACTGGGAGCACGAGGTCACCGCCTGCATCGCCTGCCGCGCCTGCGAGCGGGCCTGCCCTTCCCGATGCATCTACGGCATCGAGGGCGAGGGCAAGGGCAAGCAGCGGCGAGCGGTGAGCTACAACCTGAACCCGTTCCTGTGCTGCTACTGCGGCCTGTGTGTGGAGGCCTGTCCGGTGCCGGGTAAGGCCGTCTTCCACACGCCCGACTACGAAACGGTGGCCTACGCGCGCGACGACCTGGTGGAGGACCTCGCCGCGCTGCACGAGCGGGGCAGGAAGCACCGCCCCCGGCCACCCGGCGTGGTGGTCAAGCCGTGGCCGCCCCCAGAACAGGAGACAGACGAGTCGGCAGGTGAGGAGGCACAGCAGTAGGTGCAGCCAACGCCTGGCGTGCAACTGGCGACCTTCTACGCGCTGGCGGCGGTGACCATCATCTCGGCCGTCGGCGTGGTGCGCCTGCAAAGCATCGTGCGCAGCGCCGCCTGCCTGCTGCCGTGCTTTGTGGGGGTAGCGGGTCTGTACCTGCTGCTACACGCCGAGTTCGTGTTCGCCATGCAGCTCTTGGTCTACGCCGGGGGCATCATGGTGCTCATTCTGTTCGCCATTCTGCTGCTTCAGCGGGCGGCGGGCCAGGAGCTGCGTCACTACAACGAGCGCGTGGGCTTGAGCTTCCTGGTCGCGCTGGCCTTTCTGGCCCTCTTCGGCCTGGTGGTGGTCGCCGGCGACTGGCAGCCTCGTCCCGACCTCAAGCTGCCCGCGCAGGGCACCATCGCCTGGGTCGGGGCGCAGTTTCTGTCCACTTACATCGTCCCCTTCGAGGTCATCAGCGTGGTCTTGCTGGTGGCCCTGGTGGGCGCCATCGTCATTGCCCGTCCCCGGGAGCAGAGCCAGTGATGCTCAGCCCGCTCACCCTACCCCACTTTCTCGGCGTGGCGGCGCTGCTCTTTGCCCTGGGGCTATATGCCGTGCTCAGCCGCCGCAACGCCATCGGCGTTCTGCTGGGCATCGAGCTGATGCTGAACGCCAGCAACATCAATCTGGTGGCCTTCGCCCGCTTCGTGCGCCCAGACATGCTCCAGGGGCAGGTCTTCGCGCTGTTCGTAATCGCCCTGGCGGCCTGTGAGGCGGCCGTGGGGCTGGCCATCATCCTGGCCGTGTATCGGACGCTTCAGTCCGTTACTGTGGACGAGATCAACAGGCTCAAGTGGTGAAATGCTCCCGCTGGCCTATCTGATACCGTTCTTCCCGTTGCTCGCCTTCGCCATCCTCGTCTTCCGGGGCTGGCGCATGCGCGGCAACGCCTCGGCCTACGTGGCCGTCGGCGCCATGGTCATCGCCTGGCTTTGGTCCTGGGGCGTAGCTGCCCAGGTGCTGCTCGCGGGTGCCGGCCCCCTGGAGCAAAGCGCCACCTGGCTCACGGTCGGCCGGCAGGCCATTGAGGTCGGGTTCAAAGTGGACCCGCTGGGCGCCATCATGCTCTTCATGGTGCCCTTCGTGTGCCTGGTCATTGAGGTCTACAGCATCGGCTACATGCACGGCGACCCTCGCTTCAGTCGCTTCTTTGCCTACATGTCGCTGTTCTGCTTTTCCATGCTGCTGTTAGTCATCAGCAACAACCTGCTTCAGCTATACATCTCCTGGGAGCTGGTAGGCGTTTGCTCCTACTTCCTCATCGGCTTCTGGTACGAGCGCCACAGCGCGGCGCTGGCCGCCAAGAAGGCCTTCATCACCACCCGCGTGGGCGACTTCGGGATGTTCCTGGGCGTGATGTTCGCCTTCTTCTACGCCCCCAGCCTCAACCTCGACGACGTGTTCCTGTGGGCCGCCAGGAACGTGGGGGAGATGGGCTTCCTCGTCGGCCTGACGGCGTTCCTGCTGTTCTTCGGCGCCATCGGCAAGTCGGCCCAGTTTCCTCTGCACACCTGGCTGCCCGACGCCATGGAAGGCCCCACGCCGGTCAGTGCGCTCATCCACGCCGCCACCATGGTCGCCGCAGGGGTCTACCTGGTGGCGCGCCTCTTCCCACTGTTCTGGCTGACCAAGGACATCCCCGTGTGGAGCTGGCACTTCCTGGGCGTCCAGTTCACGCCGCTGCTGTTCGTGGCCACCGTTGGCGCCATCACGCTGCTCCTGTCGGCGCTCATCGCCCTCGTGCAGAGCGACATCAAGCGCGTGCTAGCCTACTCCACTATCAGCCAGCTCGGCTACATGATGCTGGGCCTGGGCGCTGGGATCGCGGGCTTCTCGGCGGCTGTCTTTCACCTCATCACCCACGCCTTCTTCAAAGCCGGCCTGTTCTTAGGGTCAGGCAGCGTCATGCACGCCACGGGCACCAACGACATGTGGCGCATGGGCGGCCTGGCCAGGCGCATGCCCCACACCCACCTGACCTTCCTCATCGTCACCCTGGCCCTGGTCGGCATACCGCCCTTTGCCGGCTTCTGGAGCAAGGACGAAATCCTCGCCGCCGTCTTCGCCGACGGGCCAGGCTGGATGTTCGTGGCCGCGGAGATTGGCGCGTTCCTCACCGCCCTCTACATGACGCGGCTGCTGTACCTGACGTTCTACGGCCAGCCGCGAGACGCCGCCATCGAGCCCCACGAGAGCCCGCGGGTGATGACCTGGCCGCTGTGGGCGCTGGCCGGGGGCTCGATCCTGGTGGGATTGCTGGGCACGCCCTGGGCCAACGTCTTTCGCAGTCGGGTGCACTTCCCGGGCACGGCCCTGGAGGCCCAGTACATGCAGTTGGCCGGCGCGGCTGTGCCGGAAGTGCACCACGGCGCGAACTGGGCGGTCATGGCGCTCTCGCTGGGCCTGGCTCTGGCGGGCATCGGACTGGGGCGGTCGCTATACGGCCAACCAAACCTGGCGAGCGACCCCCTGAAGGCCAAACTGGGGCCTATCTGGAGGGTGCTGGAGAACAAGCTCTACTTCGACTACCTGTACGATGTCGTGCTGGTCAAGGGGCTGATCCTCAACCCTTACACCGGCCTGGCGCATCTGGCCCGGCGGGCCGACGATTGGGTCATAGACCGCCTGGTGGACGGCGCGGCCTATCTCACCGTCGCCGCCAGTGTCTGCGGTCGCTGGGTTGACGACTGCATCGTGGACAAGATAGTGGATGCCTTCGGCTGGGTGTCCCGAGGCCTGGGGGCATTGGTCAACGGGTTCCAGACGGGGCGCGTGCAGGACTACCTGGCATGGGGCCTGTTCGCGGCGGCCGTCGTTGCCGCTGTCCTGTCGTTGCTCTGAAGCCGTCTATGGAGTGCAACGTCCCCTGACGTTGCACAGCACGAGCCCTACACAGCGGCAGGGATGGGCACGATGATGCCAGGGCGGAACCAGCTCAGCTCGCAGCCCTGACCCCCATCCCCTCTCCCACTGGGAGAGGGGCAAGGGGTGAGGGCTGCCGTAGCGCCATCACCGCGAGGCTAGGTGCCGGCACGATCCTCCACGTCAACTGAGGACGAGCAATGCCCGAGAACCTCCACCTTCTTAGCCTCATAGTCTGGCTCCCGCTGCTGGGCGGCGTAGTGCTCATGTTCATCCCCCGGGAGCGGCATGCGACCATCAAATGGACCGCCATTGCCTGCGCCGGCCTGGTGCTGCTGCTGGCGGTGCTGGCCACCTTTTACGTCTTCACGGCGGGCGGCGGCGAGTTCCGTCTGCGCGAGGGCCCCTACCGCTGGATTCCCCCGCTGAACATCAGCTACAAGATGGCCGTGGACGGCCTCAGCACGCCCTTGCTGGCCCTGACCTGCCTGCTCACCTTCCTCTCGCTCTGGTACAGCCTGCACGTCGAGCACCGCGTGAAGGAGTACTTCATCTTCTTCCTGCTGCTAGAGACGGGCATGAACGGCGTCTTCTGCGCGCTCGACTTCTTCCTCTTCTACATCTTCTGGGAGCTTAGCCTGGTGCCCATGTACTTCCTCATTGGCATCTGGGGCGGGCCGCAGAAGGAGTACGCCGCCATCAAGTTCTTCCTCTACACCCTGGTGGGCAGCCTGGCCATGCTGCTGGCGGTGCTGGGCCTCTACTCCCACTTCGAGCCTCATACCTTCGACCTGGAGGTCATGGCCCAGAAGGGCGCCACCCTCAAGGACGTCGGCCTGCTGGGCACGCTCATCTTCTGGGGGCTGTTTCTGGGCTTCGCCATCAAAGTGCCGCTGTTCCCCTTCCATACCTGGCTGCCCCTGGCGCATGTGGAGGCCCCCACCGCCGGCAGCGTCATCCTGGCCGGCATCCTGCTGAAGATGGGCACCTACGGCTTCGTGCGCATCAGCCTGCCCATTCTCCCCTACCAGTGCCAGCAGTTCGCCGGGATCATCGCCGTGCTCGCGCTGATCAGCATCATCTACGGCGCCTTGTGCGCCATGGCCCAGAAGGACATGAAAAGGCTGGTGGCCTACAGCAGCGTCAACCACATGGGCTACGTCATGCTCGCCGTGGCCACGGCCATGGCCTGGAAGTGGAACGGCCTCACGCCCGAGGCCTTGAGGGTCGAGTCCATTGCGCTGGACGGCGCCGTGCTTCAGATGGTCAACCACGGCATCATCACCGGGGCGTTGTTCTTGCTGGTCGGCGTGGTCTACGACCGCGCGCACACCCGTGACCTGGACGCCTTCGGCGGCCTGGCGACCAAGATGCCGGCCTACGCTGGCGTGCTAACGCTGGCCGCCATGGCCTCCCTGGGCCTGCCCTCGCTGGCCGGCTTCGTCAGCGAGTTCCTGTGTTTCGTGGGCGCGTTTGGGGTGTACCGCCTGTTCACTGGCCTAGCGCTGATCGCCGTGGTGGTGACGGCGGGCTACTTCCTGTGGATGCTCCAGCGCCTGCTGCTGGGCGAGCCCAACCCGAAGTGGGACTACCTCACCGACCTGGACACCCGCGAGTGGGTGAGCCTGGCGCCCTTGGCCTTTCTCATGATCCTGATCGGCCTATATCCGGGCTGGATCATCGGCCCCATCAACCAGGCCATGACCAGCCTGTTGCAGGCCATTCACTAGCCGCGCGCTTACGCCACCGACCATGACCTGGAACCTCCATGTTCTCGGCCCTGAGATCGCCCTCTGTTCAGTGGGCATTCTCGTACTGCTGGTAGACCTGCTGCACAGGCGGGGCGACACCGGCCGCGCCACGCCCTACGCCGCCCTGTTGGGGCTGTTGGGATGCCTGGCGTTCACTGCGCGGCTGGTAGCCCAAGGGCCCCAGTCGGGCTTCTACGGCACCGTCACCTCCGATCCCTTCGCCGCCCTGTTCCGCATCTTCTTCTGCCTGGGCACCGGCGTGGTAATCCTGACCGCCATCAACTACTTCGAGCAGTTGCCGGTCGGCCGAGGCGAGCTGTACGCGCTGCTGATCTTCGCCACCCTGGGCATGAACCTCATGGCCGTCAGCAGCGACCTGGTGATGATCTACCTGTCCATCGAGTTTGTCAGCATTTGCGGCTATGTGCTGGCCGGCTACCTGAAGACCGACCCCCGCTCCAACGAGGCGGCCCTTAAGTACTTCCTGTATGGGGCTGTCTGCTCGGCCATGATGCTCTACGGCATGAGCCTGCTCTACGGCGCCACCGGCGAGACGGGCATTCGCGAGATCGCCGCCCGGCTGGACGAGGCGTCGCTGCCCTTGGTGCTGCTGAGCCTGGTGCTCATCCTCATCGGCTTCGGCTTCAAGATCTCCATGGTTCCCTTCCACGCCTGGGCGCCGGACGTGTACGAGGGCGCACCGACCCCGGTGACCGCGTTTCTGAGCGTGGGGCCCAAGGCAGCCGGCTTCGCCGTGCTCCTGCGGGTGCTGCTGACCGGCCTGCCGCAGTCAACCGCAGCGAGTTGGATACCCTTGCTGGCAGTGTTGTCGGCCGCTACCATGAGCGTGGGCAACCTCGGAGCCCTGCGCCAGACCAACATCAAGCGCCTGCTGGCCTACTCCAGCATTGCCCACGCCGGCTACATGCTCATCGGGGTGGTGGCCTTCGCCACCGAAGGCGTCGGGCTCCGCGCGGTACTGTATTACCTGCTGGCCTACATCCTCATGAACCTGGGTGCATTCGGCGTCGCGATCTTGGTGGGCCTCAACGTGGGCTCTGACGACATTGCCCATTGGCGCGGCCTGGCCCGGCGGGCGCCCCTGCTGAGCGGTATGATGGCCGTATTCCTGCTCAGCCTGGCCGGAATACCGCCCACGGCGGGATTCGTGGGCAAGCTGTTTGTGTTCCTGGCGGCCATTGGCAGCCCGAACCTGTGGTGGCTGGCAGTGGTCGGTATTGCCAACTCAGTGGTCTCGCTGTATTATTACGCCAAGGTCATTAGGGAGATGTACTTCGCGGAGGCGCCAACTGCCGAGGCGCTGTCGCAGCCGTTGGCAGGGACGCTGGCGGTAGCGGGTTGCTTTGTTCTAACCCTGGTCGTCGGCTTCCTGCCCATGCCCTTCCTGAATCTGATCGGGTCCTCCCTGGAGATGCTCGGGAGGCCCTAGCTGCCGGTGGGAGGCAGGTTGCGTCGTGGATAGCAAGCCGCTTGCAGTTATCGAGGAAGACCTGCGGCGGGTGCAAAGGCTGCTGGAGGACTTTGCGCAGTCGCGGGCGGAGCTGGTGCCTGCGGTCTATCGCCATGCCCTGGACGGCGGGGGCAAGCGCCTGCGCCCGGCCCTGGCCCTGCTCTGTGCCAAGGCCCTGGGCTGCACCGACGGGCGAGTCATCAAGCTGGCGGCGGCGGCCGAGCTGATCCACATCGCCTCCATGATCCACGACGACGTGGTGGACCAGGCAGACAGGCGCCGGGGTCGGCCCGCCGCCAACGTCAACTGGGATAACCGCACCTCCGTGCTGGTGGCCGATTTCGTCGTGGCCAAGGTATACGCAGACCTGGCCCGGGACCAGGAGCTGCATGCCCTGGCCGCCTTCGCCACGGCCGTGGACCGCATGTGCGAGGGCGAACTGCTGCACATGCAGGCCCGCCACCGGAGTGGCGCCCTCACCGAAGAGCAGTACTACGGCGTGGTGCGCGACAAGACCGGCATGCTCATGGCGGCCTGCTGCGAGGTCGGAGCCCACACCGCTGGCGCCGGCGCCGATACTGTCGGCGAGCTGCGCGCCTATGGCGCCGAGCTGGGCACTGCCTTCCAGATTGCCGACGACCTGCTCGACCTGGTAGGCGATCCCGAACAAATGGGCAAGCCCGTGGGCAACGACCTGGGCACCGGCAAGCTCACGCTGCCCATCCTCTATGCCCTGCGCCAGTCGCCGGACGGCCTGCGCGAGCGCATCTCCGCGCTATCGGGAAGCGGCAGCATCTCCCGCCGCGACCTGGACGAGGTGGTGAGCCTGGTGGACGCCGCTGGCGGCATCTCCTACGCCCGCCGCGCCGCCCGCCTCTTCGCCGACCGCGCCACCACCCACCTGCACGTCCTCCCTCCCTCCCCAACCAGGGACGCCCTGGCGCAACTGCCCGAGCATGTCGTTCAGCGGACGCATTAGCGCGCACAACGCCCTGTAGGGACGGGCTTCATGCCCGTCCGCAGAGAACACGTAGGGCAGGAGCTCGCTTGCCCTGAGCTGCGCCGAAGGGCCTCCTGCCCTGCCGTCCCCTTCTCTGTCTGTACGAGCGGCGTCTCGCTTGCCCTGAGCCCGCCGAAGGGCCGCGACTTGCCCTTCATGTGGAGTGCAACATCCCCCGATGTTGCAGCGCCGTTACCAGCAGCGAGCCGTTACGCCCGCCTCTTGCACCGCCCGTCGCCACCTGGAGCTGGCTCCTACCCTCTGACCTCGTCCGAATGTGGGAGGCAGCTCCAGCTGCCGACTTGCCGTGCATGTGGAGCGCAGCATCTCCCCATGTTGCACGCGCGGGGCCGACACACCGCGCTCGGCCTCACCTCCACCTCTTGCCACCACCCCTCGCCGCCCTACGCACCTCCCACCGTACCGCCATGCTCACCGCCCATTGACGTACTTGAACGAGATGTACTTGCGCGGGAGGGCCTGGCCCTCCTTGGGGCCCTGGCCCTTGGGCCAGGTGGCCTGCCCGGCGATCATGAAGCGGTTGGCACGGTCGCTGTCGGGGCTAGTCAGGCGGACCAGGAAGGGCACGCTGGTCTTGCCCTCGCCGGGCACCGAGCTTATGGTGCGGCTGGGCGGGCCGACGATGGCGACGCCTGCCGTGTGGTACAGCGACACCTCCACGTCCTTCAGCTCGTCCTTGGTCACGTTGGCGATCTGCGCCGAGATGGGGAACTGGCTGTAGAAGGGCGCGCTCTTCGGCACCTCCAGGTCTAGCACCAGCGGATACAGCCCCCAGTCACTGCGCAGGCGGGAGATGGCGGCGGCGCCTGCCAAGGCCCACTCGGTGCCGGGATACGGCTCGGCCTTCGCCTTGGGCCGGCGCATCACAATGCGGGACAGATCGTGGATGAAGATCCCCCGCGCCCGCTGCTTCCCCATCATGGCCGTCCCTGCGCGCAGCCGCTGGTAGTAAAGCTCCGGCCCGGCCGGCATCCTGCTATGCTGGTGCCAGTGCCAGTCAACCTGATCGCCGACCACCAGGTTCAGGTCCCCCGGCCGCATTCCGTACTCGCGCCAGGCGTCAACCATGGCCTGGAAGTGCGCTTGCGACTTGACCTGGTACAGCATCGCCCCGTCCATGGCCAGGCCGGCATCGGTCATCATGAGCGGGTCCTGGCCATGCTGCATGCCGTGCTCCCAGCTCAGGGTGAAGGCCCAGAACGGCTTGCGCAAGTGCGAGTACCTGATGAGCTTGTCCACGATTCCCGCCGTCTTGCGGGCCCGGAACCAGTTCCAGCGCTCGAAGGTGTCGGGATTCTGGCTCCACTGCGCCTCTACCCGCTGCTGCACCCAGCGCGCCCGGCGCCCCAATGACCAGCCGCCCCAGCCGGAGGGCACCTCAACGGACATGTCGCGCACGAAGTCGCCAGCCATCTCGTAGCCGTCCTGGTTGGTGCGCAGGTAGTCCACCCCCACGAAGTCCACGTTGCGCTCCTCCTGCATCATCTTCAGGAAGCTCACCATGTGGCCGACACGCTGGCTGTCCAGCAGAGAGATGAAGTTGGTGTGCTCCAGCGCGCCTCCAGGCCCTATGTCCAGAGCGAAGTTGTACTGCGGCAGGCTGCTCTTCGGGCCGTAGGTTGAGCAGGCGAACATGTAGGCGCCGAACTTGATGCCCTGCTGCCGCGCCTCGTCGGCCAGTTGCGGCACCATGTCAATGTAGGTCTGGCACCAGGGGCTTTCCAGGCTCAACCGGCCGGGGCGCGAATCGGTGACGCCCGCCCGATACAGGAAGGCATCGCAGCCCAGGTAGTGGCACCAATCAAACACGGCGTGCCAGTCGCCCTTGCTGCCATCCGGTCGCATGATGGACACCTTCCGCAGGTCCCACCGCGCTTCCAGGGTGAGCACCCCCAGGCCCGGAGCCATCTCCGGGGCTTTGCGGGTCACGATGCGGAAGGGCGCGGTGGCAATGCAGTACGCCTTGCCCCCCGTGGGGGGCTCGGGCTCCTTCTGGTGCTCCTTGCGCAGTTGGCGCCGCTCGTCCACGGTCAGCCAGGGCCACTCGGCCGGGTCAATCGAGGCCATCGCCCGCACCTCGTAAGTGCCGGGCGTGGCGTTCCAGGGCACGGGCCAGCGCGCCACCCACACCCCTGAAGCCTGGTCATACTCCAGCGGGGGCGTGTCCATGCCGCCCACGCTGGGCACCAGCTCGCCCTCGAACTGCACCTCCAGGTCAGGCGCCACGTGGCTGATGGGGAAACCGCGATGGTCCAGGTAGCGCACCTTGATGACGACCAGACCGTAGCGCGGATACTCCTCCGCGTCGGTGCTCAACTCCAGCGGGAACGAGACCTTGGGCGGCCGCACCTGCTCCTGGCCAAAGAAGCGGCCCCACAGATGCTTGACCGGCCCGCGCAACCCCGCGATCAGCACAACCAGGAACAGGAGGGTGGGCAGCCCGCAGCAGCAGAACCGCCGCTGCCGCTCGTGACGGCGCTGCCGTGGGCTCTTGACCCTCGGGCCGTATCCGCGCAGGAAGACGGTGGGTTGGCCCACGCTCAGGCCTCCCCAGCCCCAGGCCTGACCCGCCCGCGGGCTCGCGACCTGGCGAGCATGTCCACGAAGGCCTCCAGCCGCGTCTGCGCGTGGACATCCAGCCGCCGCTCGCGGTTGCCGGTGAGGCTCAGGATCGGCGCGGGCACGTCCTGCCGCAGCAAGGCGTCGGTCGGCTCGCGGAAGCAGAAAGCCTGCACGTAGTGGATCAGCCCGTCAATGCTCCGCCGCTCCACCTCGGCGGCAATGTCGGCGATGCGCGCAGCCGTTCCGTAGGGATAGGTGAAGCGCGTGTATTGCTCTACCAGGTCGCAGTCGAAGGGCAGCGAGAACTGCCGCTGGGTTTCGTTGAACACCACCTTCACGCCCAGCTCGCCCTCCAGGAACCGGTACAGGTCGGAGGCAAACATCGAGGGAACGCCCAGGACGCCGAGCCGCAGGCCCTCCGGGTTGATGGGCTCCGGGGCCGGCTGCAACTGAGCTACCTCGGCCTCGAAGCGGTCAATGTCGCCCCCCATGTCCGAGCACGACACCTGGTACAGGTGGTTGTCCCAGCCCGAGAAGGCGTTCTCCCGCCAGGTCAGCTCGTCCATACGCCAGACCTGCCGCCGAATGGCCTGGCAACGCTCGTGAGCCGCCCGCACCTGCTCCCACCCGACGTCGAAGCGCGCCATGAAGCGCTCCATCTCAGCCGGCAGGTGCTCGCGCATGTAGGCGAAGGGTATCACCTCGCGCGCCTGGCGTTCCAGGTACTCCAGCAGCACGTGCGTGTCCGAGCAGTCGCCGACCACCACCCCCACCACAGTGCGCATCTCGGAATCCGCCAGCATGGCTCCGTAGATGCCCTTAAGCCAGGAGCAGGAGAACTGCGAGAAGCCCGCCTGCTCGGCGGCAGCCATGAACTCCTCCCAGCGGTCGTCGCCGATGAAGACGTTGTTCATGTCCACCGGCTGGCGGCCGGCGGCAAACAGCACTTCGATGGGGACCAGCGTGGTAATGGCGACTTTGGTCACGGTTGTTGCGCTTTCCTCAAGCCGGGCTGCGCCTCTCCGGCGCGTCTGGCGGCCTCGCCTAGCCCTCCAGCACCTGGCGGACCTTGGCCACCAGCGCCTCCATGCGATAGGGCTTCTGGATGAACTCCGCCAGGCCCTCGCCCGCGAGCCGACTGGCCACGTCCTGCTCGGTGTAGCCGCTGGTCAGGATAACGCGCACCTCGCCGCGCAGGCGCCGTATCTCGCGGAACGTCTCCTGGCCATCCATCTCCGGCATTGTCATGTCCAGCAGCACGGCCGCAATCTCGTCCGCATGCTCGCGGAAGATGCGTACGCCTGCGCGCCCGTCCGCGGCAGTGAGAACCGTGAAGCCGAACTCCTCCAGAATCTGCTGGGCGGCGTACAGCACGGCCGGTTCGTCGTCCACTACCAGGATCGTCCCACTGCCCCGCCATTCCTCCGTGATGGTGGACCCCTGGGGGCGGACTTCCCGCGCCGGTTGGTCCGTGGCAGGGAGCAGCACCCGGAAGGTGGTGCCACTCCCGGGTTTGGTGACCAGCTTGATAGCTCCCTCGTGCCCACGCACGATACTCTCGACGGCCGCCAGGCCGAGCCCGCGCCCGCCAGGCTTAGTGCTGAAGAAGGGGTCGAACATCCTGACCAGCGTGACTTCGTCCATCCCGCAGCCGCTGTCGGAGACCTCCAGATACACGTAGCGGCCTTCAGGCAAGTTCCCACCCAGGTAAGTATCGGCGAGCAAGGCACGGTCCGCCTGCACGACTCCCGTGCTGATGATGATGAGGCCGGGCGCGTCGCCTATGGCCTCCGAGGCGTTGGTGATCAGGTTCATGATGAGCTGCTGCATCTGCGCAGCGTCTGCCTCCACGGCGGGAAGACCCTGGGCGAAGTCATACCGGAGCGTGACCTTCTTGGAGATAGAGACTTCCAGCAAATCCGCCATGGCCTCGACCAACTTGGACAGGTCAAGCGGCTGCACGACGAACTGGCCCCTGCCCGAGTAGGTCAGCATCTGATTGGTGAGTTCCGTGGCGCGCAGCACCGCCTCCTCAACGCGCGTGATGTCCCCACGTGCCGCTGATTCCGGCGAAAGCCTCCTCAGGGCCAGCCCGACGTTGCCCAGAATCCCCGCCAGCAGGTTGTTGAAGTCGTGCGCGGCCCCGCCGGCCAACAGACCCAGGCTTTCCAGCTTCTGTGCGTGCAGCACCTCGGCCTCCAGCCGCCGCCGCTCCTCTTCCGCCCGCTGGCGCTCAGCGATCTCCTGCTCAAGGTGCCGGTTGGCGGCCTCCAGTTCAGCCGTGCGCTCCACCACCCGTCGCTCCAGCTCAGCGTGCGCTTGTCGCAGCACCTCCTCCGCGCGCCGGCGTTCGGTCGTGTCCCGGGCCACCCCCACCAACTGGACGATCTTACCCTCCCGGTAGCTGGGGTAGCCGCCTACTGCGGCGAACAGCCGGCTTCCGTTCTTGGCAATGAACTCGTACTCCTCTTGTATGCCCTCTCCAGAGAAGACCCTTTTCACGTCGGCAAGCGCTCGTTCCAGGGATTCCGGCGTTAGAATGCCCAACTCGGGAAGCGGCCGGCCTACCAGCTCCTCGGGGGCATAGCCCAAGTTTGGCCCCAGAGAGGGAGAGATGCTGAGAATGTGGGACTCCGCATCCAGCGAGAAGATGACATCGCCCGCGCTCTCGAAAAGCGACCGGTACTGCTCTTCGCTCTCCCGCAGCGCCGCCCCCATCCCCCTCCGTTCGGCGGAGTTGACTCGGACGTAGAGGCTGAGCGCTAGCAGAGCGCACACAACCAGGAAACGCGACAGCAGCTCGCTCGGCTCTCGGGGGAACATGCGCGGGAGCAAACTTACGTCGTGCAACAGCAGCGCGTCTGCAACCGAGTCGGCGATCCAATACAGCCCCGCCACTGCCACTCCCAACACTACCGGGTGATCCACTACCCTCAGTGGGCTCCTGCTGATGCCCTTCATCTTGAGCCCCTTCCTCCCTTGCGCGCCCGCCGGTGTACCTCCCTGACTCCTCGCTGCGCCCCGGCCGGCGCATGGGACAAACTACCAGCCCCACAGCGGACCTAAGTCCTCCTCCTGTATCAGGACCCCCATGATAAGGCCCACGTCGTCGAGTTCGTCTTCGCCGAGTATACCACCTTGCCCCGGACCCCGCAGAGGCGCGCCGCAGGCGGGACACTGCTCTTCCTCCCCCCGGGCCTCTGCACCGCATTTGGGGCACTTCACTGGCTGAGGCACGAGAATGCACCTGCCGTCAGGCGGACGGCTCTATCATGACCTTGATGGCGCCCGTGGACTTGTCGGCTGCGGCCTCGAAGGCCCGCTGCATGTCGTCTAGGGCGAATCGGTGCGTGATGAGCGGCGACAGGTCCACCTTGCCGGACGCCACCAGGTCGAGGGAATGCTGGAAATCGCGCACGCCCCCGGTTGCGCCATAGCAGTTGGAGCCAATCACCGTGATCTCGTGGTACACCACGGCCCCGAGCTCCACCTCGACCGCCTCTGGGAAGGCCCCGAGCAGCACCAACCGCCCGCCATCCCTGAGGCATTTGGCAGCCGGGGTCATGGTGTCGGCTGCGCCGCCGACGGTCTCAATGGCCACATCCGCCCCGCCCTGCGTCAACTCCTTGACCTGCCCAGGCAGCTTCTCGGGGTCCACGGTGACGAGGGCGTCTGCCCCCATCGTCTTGGCCATGGCGGCCTGGTGCTCATGCTTGGCCGAGCACAGGATCGTGCGCGCACCATAGGCCCGCGCGGCCGCGATGGCCGCCAGGCCGATGGTGCCACCGCCGATGACCAAGACGGCGTCGTCAGGCCCCACCTGGCCCAGGCGCACGCCCCGGCCCGACACGCTGAGCGGCTCCATCAGGGCTCCCTGGTCGAGGCTGACGTTCGGTGGCCCTTGCCCGCCGTAGCGGGCTCCGGCCCGCGAAGGCGGGAGCTGGTGCAAGGCGTACGCCGGCGCGGTCAGCAACTCGGCGAAGCCCCCGTGCCTGCTGCCGGAGATGAAGCCGCGCCGGCGGCAGCGGTTGGTGTCGCCTCGCCGGCAGGCCTCGCACTTCCAGCATGGCAGCATGGGCTCCACGCATACGGCCTCGCCCGGCGCGAGGCTCGTGACTCCGGGGCCAACGCCTAGCACCTCGCCAGCGATCTCATGCCCCGGCACCACCTTGGGCACGCCCCAGCGCCCGAAGTACATGTGCAGGTCCGACCCGCAGATGCCGCTGCGCCGTACCTGCACCAGCGCCTCGCCCGCGCCGGGGTCGGGCACCTCGATCTCTCCCAGCGCGACCTGGCGCACGCCCTTGATGAATGCCGCCTTGGCCTTCGGCATGGCGTTCTACCCTTCGCGCGACGCCTCGCCCACCCCTGCACCGCCGGGCTCGTCCCACCCCATCTTCCCTGTAGAGAACCCCGAATCAGTGGCAGCATCCCCCGGCCAGAGCGGCCAACCCACAGCCAGCCTGCCTAACCATGCGAGGGGGGATCGAAGTGATGGCCAACAACGGGCAAGCGGCAGCAGCTCAGCGCTCCGGCGCCAGCTTCACCACAAACGCGTCGCCGGTGCCGCCCCCGAACTTCGCCTGCGCGGCACCGGGCGTAACGGGGAAGTCGGTCGAGGCCGTATTGCCCACCAGGTAGACCTCGCCATTCGGGCCCAGCGCCAGGCTGCGGATCATCTCCTCGCCGCTCCCGCCCAGACAGGTAGCATACAGCAGCCTGGACCCGTCGGGGCTCAACACGGCCAGAACCCCATCCTGGGCCCCACCGCCATAGGTCGCCTGAAGGGCATCAGGCGTCACGGGGAAATCGCGCGAGTTCGTCTGGCCCACCACGAAGATGCTGCCCTGAGCGTCTGACGTGGGCATGAGGAAGAAGTCGCCGCCCGAACCACCCAGAAGCGTGGAGAAGGCGAAGCTCCTGCCGTCCGCCGACAGCTTGGTCACAAACCCGTCGGTCTGTCCCTTGAGAGCGCGCTGGTAGGCGCCCGGCGTGGTCGGGAAGTCCGCTGAGCTTGTGACGCCGGTCAGAAGCAGACAACCGTCCGGAGTCAGCCCTGGCCGGTGCTCGGCGAACTCGTTCTGGCTGCCGCCGAGGTAGGTCGCATACAGCAGCCGGCTGCCGTCGGCCGAGAGCTTGGCCAGATAGCAGTCCGACTGACCGCCCAGTTGAGGCTGCGCTGCCCCGGGGGTAACGGGGAAATCCGCTGACCTGGTATGGCCGGCTATGAACATACTCCCGCCAGCATCCATCCTCACACCCATGATGGCGTCGTCCTCGCCAGTACCACCCACCAGCGTGCCGAAGACGAGCCCCGAACCGTCGGCCTTCAGTTTCACCAGCGCTGAGTCGCGCGGCCCCTTGAGCTGCTGCTGGAAGGCTCCGGCTGTCGTGGGGAAGTTGGGCGAAGCCGTGGTCCCCACCACGATAACGTTGCCGTCCTTATCCAGACCCAGGCCGCCGCGGGGGAACTCATCGCCCCACCCCCCCACGTAAGTGCACCACAGCGTCTGCCTGAGATCGGGCGACAGCTTCGCTACCATCCAGTCAGAGGCGCCGCCGCCGTACTTGGGCTGGAAGCAGCCCTTCGTCGTGGGCACGTCGGCCGACCTGGTGGCGCTGGTGATGACCACGTTGCCGGCTTGGTCCAACTCCATGCCGTAGACGTTTCTCTCCTGCTTGGAGCCGCCGAAGTAGGTGGCCGCGAGTATCTTCTGACCGTCGGCGCTCAGTTGGGCCAGGTAGCAGTCGCCGCTATAGATGCCGCCGTGCCCCAGCGCCGGGTCATCGCCAGCGTACTTGGGCTGCACAACCCCCTCGGTGGTCAGCATGTTCGCCGAACTGGCTTGCAGCCCTACCAGCACCGACCCATCGGGGTACGGGATGACCTCCCGCGCCTGGTCCCACGTACTGCCGCCCAGGTAGGTGGCGTACGCGATCCGGTACCGTAGCTTGGCGCCCGGGTTCTGCTGAGCCGGCAGCCTGCTGATGAGCCATCCCAGCAGGCCCAAGCACACGACCAATGCAGCCCAGCGGACCAATCGCGCCACCACCAATCCCTCCTCAGAAAAGGGAGCACAACCCGCGTAAGGGGCCCAATGATCCCGACCCCGTGACTTCGCGGCGTGACCACCATACGCCAAACGGGCCGCTTTGACAACCCCAGCCGAAAAGTGGTAGGATAGCGCCGCTGTCGCCCTTGGGGGAGGACAGGTTATGCCCCATAAGTTCGTCGTCGCGATCCACCAGACGACGACCAGCACCTGCATGGCCATAGTGGACCGGCGGGGGCAGATTGTGGCCCGCACTTCTCGACCCCTCACGCCACGCTCCCCGTACCCCGGCTGGCTTGAACACGACCCGGAGCAGATGTGGAGCCACATCGAAGAGGCCCTGCCGGAGCTCATCCAGCAGGTGACCATTGACATTGGCCACATCTCCGCCATCGGGCTGGCAGCCGACCGCCACACCACCGTGCTCTGGGACCGCCGCACCGGCCACCCCGTGTGCAATGCCATCGCCGGGCCCTGCCAGCGCTCTCGGCTCATCTGCGAGCGCCTGCGAGCCGTCGGCCTGGAGGAGATGGTGCAGCAGAAGACCGGCCTGGCGCTGCTGCCCGAGTATCCCGCCACCAAGATCAGGTGGGCTCTGGAGAACGTGCCCGAGGCCAAGGCGCGGGCCGACGCCGACGAGCTGCTCTGCGGCACCGTGGAGTCTTGGCTGGCTTACAACCTCACCGGCGGGCGCGCCCACATCACGGACCACACCAGCGCCTGCCAGACGCTGTTGTACAACCTGCACACCAGAACCTGGGATCCTGAACTCCTCCAGGCCCTGGAGATCCCGGGCGACATGCTCCCGGCGATACGCTCCTCCTCAGAGGCCTACGCGGAGTCCTCCGGCACCCGCAACGTCCCCGCCGGCCTGCTGCTCGGCGGCATGGCCGCCGACCGGCAGGCGGCCCTGTTCGGGCAAGGCTGCCACTGGCGTGGCGGCGCCACTTGCAGCTACGACCAAAGCTGCACCGTCCTGCTCAACACCGGCCAGGATGGCGTCGCCCCCAGTGGCGGCTCCACCACGACGGCCGCTTGCGGGCCTGGCGGCGAGCCCGTGTACGCCCTGGAAAGCGTCCTCCCCAGCGGCGCCCTCGTCCTCGACTGGCTCCAGCACCCCATGGGCCTGATCGCCAGTCCCGAGCAAAGCGTCGCTGTGGCTCTCTCCGTGCCTGACGCCAGGGGCCTGTGCTTTGTGCCCGCCTTGGCAGGCCTGGGCGCGCCGCACCACGATCCCCGCGCCCGAGGCACACTCGTCGGGCTGACGCCGCAGACCTCCCCGGCGCACGTCGTCCGGGCCGCCCTGGAGGGCATCGCCCACCAGTGTGCCGACGCTCTGGAGGCCATGGCCGAGGACGCCGGGCTGGAGCTGACTGAGCTGAGGGCAGACGGCCCCGCCAGCCGCAACGACTTCCTCATGCAGTTCCAGGCAGACATCCTCGACCTGCCGGTGCAGCGCGCTGCCGAGCCCCAGACGGCCCTGTTGGGCGCCGCTTTCCTGGCGGGCTTGGCCTCCGGTTTCTGGCTGGACGCGGTCGAGCTGGGCAGCATTATCCACAGCGACAAGACGTTCCGCCCGCAGATCAGCCCCGTGGAGCGCGGCCGCGCCCGCCAGCGCTGGCGCGAAGCGCTGGGAGCAGCCTAGAGGCGTCTGCGCACGCGCCTCTCGCAGGTCCCCCTATTAGCCTCGGACTAGCTCTGCGCCGCGCAACGCGGGAACTTCCCCCCTTCTGGCAGCGTTAGCCATGAACAGCAGGCCCCAACTCGGAGAGGAGATGAGAGGAATACGGTATGCTCTGAAGCTAGCAGGACTGCTGGTCCTTGCGGCGGCGCTGTGCGCGGCACCGGCGCTCGGGCAGAAGAAGGGCAAGGCCAAGCGCGGGGCCGATCCGGTGCGCGAAGTCGTAGCCGCCGTGCTGGGCGATGCCGTTCGGCTGGAACCGGCCCTGCCCGCTGTCTTCGAGCTCACGGATGAGCAGCGCACCAAGATAACGGCACTGCACCAGGAGCTTCTGGAGACGGCGGCGCTGCAAGAGCTGCGGACCAAAGCCAAAGACAGGAACCTGGCGGACGCCGACAGGAAGCAAGCGAGGCAGCAGTTGAAAGACGAGCTGAAGAAGGTGCTACCTGAGCTGCGCGCGCGCCTGGACGGCATCCTGACTGCGGACCAGAAGGCTCTGCGTGACAAGCTGACCGCCGCTGCCGACGAGGCCCGGCGTGAGGTCAGGAAGTCGTACGCCGGCCAGTTGAAGGACAAGAACCTCGCCGCCGAAGAGCGCAAGAAGCTGTCTCAGGAAGCCGCCGACAAAACGCGCGAGGAGTTCGGCAAGAGGCTGGACACCATCCTCACAGCAGACCAAAAGGAGAAGCTGGCAGCAGCGAAAGCGGCCGGAGGCCAGAGGAAAGGCGCCAGGGGAGCGAAGGCCCAGGGGTAAGCCCCGCGGGCCAAACGGCAGGAACAGCAGTGCGAGCAGCACGCTTCAGGCAGGCTGCTCGCTTTCCTTGGGTAAACACTCGAACCCTTGCTCGCGGAAGTGCGGGTCCACCGTGAGCGCCTGGCGGATGCCCAGCCGGCGCATGACAACGAACGACACGCAATCCACCAGGCTCAGGTCGCGCCGGTTGGCGGCCAGTACGGCCTCGATGCCAGCTTGGTGGGTCTCCTCATCTACCCATGCTAAACCAAGCAGCGGCAGGATGTCCTCGGCAAACCGTCGCGCCTCAGTGACACCCGCGCGCTTCTGTACCAACGCGAAGGCTTCCACCGCCACATAGTTCGTCGTGGTGAAGCGCGCATCGGCTCGCCTCAGGTTGCGCCATGCCCCGGCAACGGCCTCGTGGCGAGCGTCTCTCGCGTCCACAGCCGCATAAATGGCCGATGTGTCCACAAAGACCATCATCGCTCTAGGTCCTCTGCGTAGATGCCAGCCAGGTAGTCGTCGTGGCGCACGGATACGTCGCTGGCATCGGACCGGAACATGCCAAACGCCGCCAGCGCCCTGTCCCACACCTCATCTCGGCTCGGCCGGAACCGGGAGTCGAGGACCTGCTTCACCCCTCGCCTCACCAATTCCGACACAGACACCCCCTCCTCCGCCGCCAGCCTCCGCAGGGATGCCAGGTCTTCCTCCGGCAACTGAACCTGTGTCTTGACCATCTCATGCCTCCATGCCGGCATTAAATGCCATCATTATACCTACGGGACCGCCCCAAGTCAACCAGAATCCCGGGTCTTCCGCTCAAGCGGCATCGGCCTGGCTCACCGCACCAGTTCGAGGGTGGCCCACAGGCTGGGGTCGGAGTGGATGGGGAATTCCTTGCCCACGGTGGCGGATTGCTGGCCGAGCTGGATGTCGTTGATGTGGTAGGTGAAGCCCAGCCGGCAGCACACGCCCGGATCGAACCCGAATAGCACCTGGGCGGGCAGGACGACCTCCAGGGCGTAGCCCTTACGGCCGATGGCGGCCGCGACCTGGAGTTGTTCGGGGTCGCAGATGGGGGCCTGCTCCAGAGCCCGGTGGATGGGCGCCTGCCAGCCTGTGGCTGAGTTGGGTCGCCCGTCCGGGCTCTGCGGTATGAAGCAGAACTGGTGGCAGAAGCGCGTGGCGCGGTGAATGGTGCGGTTGTCGCGCATGTCCAGCCAGATCTCCAGGCAGTCCTTGCTCCACCAGCTCTCCCGGTCCGTCTCCACGCGCGTCTTGCCCTCCACCTGGCAGGCGAAGTGCAGGCCTTCTTCGTTCCACGAGGCATACACCTGGGCGAACGGGCGCTTGTAGTCCAGCACCGAGACGTCCGGCAGCAGGTACTTCGCCGGCCAGTCGCCCAGCCTCCCGTCCACCCGCGGTGGGCGGGGCCGCCGATGGCACTGGAACGTGAAGGCGAACAGGCTCCGTCCGGGCAGCTCGATGGCCAGCTCTTGTGCGCCGCTCATCGGGGATCACGCTCCGCCAGCAGCCGATAGCCTTCCAGGCATTGCTTCAGGAACTCCCGGAACGCAGGCGTCGCCAGCTCGCACTTGCGGTTGACAAACAGCAGGACGCGGTCGAAGTCCCGGCGCCAGCGCTTTGCTCTCACCCTCCGCCAGGACCCATAGATGGGCAGCTCGTCAATGTCGTCCCAGGGCTTGAAGCCCAGCCGCTGGGGCAGGCCCTCGAACTCGAGGTGGTCCTTGGCGAACCGCGTCTCGAACCGGCACCAGGCCCATTCGTCGGTGCGAATCCACCAGACGTGATACTTGCAGCCTGGCGCGGCGATGACCACCTTGTCCCGCCGATGCCATTCGATGTCCAGGTCTGGAGCCAGCTCCTCGATCAGATCGGTGAGGTAGGCAATGCCCTCGCGCCACAGGGGCTCCCGGCCGTCAGGGGAGGATCGCTGCTCCAGGTGCCAGCGCCGTCCGTCGGCGAACCAGGGCAGCTTCACCCCCTGACCCACCTTGTCCACATCCACCTCCTCAACGCCCGCCGCTTGCCGATAGCCGCGCAGGGCCACTTGCAGGAAGGTGCGGAAGTTCCTGGTGTCAACCTCGCGCCGGTTATTCACGGCCAGACGGAGTCGGTCGAATGGCGAATCACCCTCCAAGCGCAGCCGCTTTCCACGCGCCGCCTCACAACCGGGCACCTGATCCCACGGGGGCAGGCCCAGCCGTCTCCGCAGTTGGTCCTGGTCGAACTTTCCTCGCTCCAGCAGCAGGCAAGCGTGGAAGGCGAACTGAGGGTCGGTCCTGATAGTGCAGAAAACGTCACGCGCGCCTGCGTGCGTGACCCTCACCTCGTCGCGCGATCCCCACAGGACCCGCGCCGATCTGTCCAGCTCGCAGATGAGGTCCACCAAGAACCCCAGAGCTTCTCCCTGCCAGTGCTGTCGCCGTTGCGGCTGCCTCAGCCGATCCTGCGTGTGCCACTTGCGGCCGTCTTCGTCCCAGGGCTCCCGACGGCCCCTCTTCAAGGCCTCGACTTCCGCGCCCCGCAAGCCCAGAGCACGCCGCACGAGGGCCTGGCGTGGGTCGTAGGCCTGCCGTTCCACCCGGCGCGATTCGCGCAAGGCCCGGCGCAGGACCGCGCCTGTGTGCGAGCGCTCGCAGGCCGCCACTGCTTCAGGGGGACCGGCGGCGACCACTTCGCCGCCCTGCTCGCCACCTTCGGGCCCCAGATCAACGATCCAGTCGGCAGTCTTGACGACATCCGGGTTGTGCTCCACCACCAGCACCGTGTTGCCCGCGTCCGCCAGGCGGTTGAGCACCTGAAGCAGCTTGGCGATGTCGGCCAGGTGCAGGCCCGTGGTCGGCTCGTCCAGGATGTAGAACGTGCGGCCGGTGCTGGGCCGCGACAGCTCCCGGGCCAGCTTCACCCGCTGTGCCTCCCCGCCCGACAGCGTAGGCGCTGACTGGCCCAGTTGCAGGTAACCCAGCCCGACATGGTACAGGGTCTCTAAGTACACCCGTATCTTGGGCACGTTCTGGAAGTGCTCCAGCGCCTCGGCCACCGTCATGCCCAGCACCTCGGCGATGGACTTGCCCTTGAACCTGATGTCCAGCGTCTCCTGACTGAAGCGCGCCCCGTCGCAGACGTCGCACTTGATCCACACGTCCGGCAGGAAGTGCATCTCGATGCGCTTGGCCCCCCGGCCTCGGCAAGCTTCGCACCGACCGCCCGGCCGATTGTAGCTGAAGCGCTCCGGCAGATACCCGCGCGTTTTCGCCTCGGGCAGGTGCGAGTACAGCTTGCGGATCACGTCCATCACGCCGATGTAGGTGGCGGGGTCAGAGCGCGGAGAGTCGCCAATGGGCGTCTGGTCCACGTTGACCACCTTGTCCAGGTGCTCCAGCCCCAGAATCTCGTCATGCTCGCCCGGGAAGCGGTGGGCCCGATGCAGCTTGTTGACCAGGTGATTGTAGAGGATGTCGGTGACCAGGCTGCTCTTACCTGAGCCGCTGACGCCCGTGACGCAGATGAAGGTGCCCAGCGGCAGGCGCACCTCCACGTTCCTGAGATTGTTGTGCCGCGCCCCCCGGATGATGAGCCACTCCTCGCCCGGCTGCCGCCGGTTGGCGGGCACATCAATGCCCAGCTTGTGACTCAGGTACTGGCCGGTCAGTGAGCGGCCGTTACGGCGTATGGCCGCCGGGCTCCCGGCGGCGACAATCTGGCCGCCCTCGTTGCCCGCACCAGGGCCGAAGTCCAGAATGTGGTCGGCAGCCTTGAGCATGTCGCGGTCGTGCTCCACCACTATCAGGCTGTTGCCCAGGTCCCGCAGGCCCTTCAGGGCCTTGCGCAGGCGGGCCGTATCGCGCCCATGCAGGCCGATGGTGGGCTCATCCAGCACGTAGAGCACCCCGGTGAGCCCGGAGCCGATCTGGCTGGCCAGCCGGATGCGCTGCGACTCGCCGCCGGAGAGCGTAGGAGCCGCCCGCGACAGCGTCAGGTACTCCAGGCCCACGTCCACCAGGAACCTCAGCCGCGTGCGGACGTCGTTGAGCAGGTCGCCGGCGATGCGCTGCTCGCGCCCCGTCAACGCCAGGTCGCGAAAGAACCCGTAGCACTCGCTCAGTGACAGGTCGCACACGTCCGTCAGGCTGAGCCCCTGGACGGTGACCGCCACGCTCTCGGGCCGCAGCCGCGTGCCACCGCACACGCTGCACGGCACCTCGCGCACAAACGGCCCAATGGCCCGGCGCATGTGCCCGGAGGCCTTGGTGCACCAGTCAATGGCCGGGAAGATGCCCCGGTATTGCACCAGCAGCCGTGGAGCGATCTTGATCTGCTCTTGCCGGCCGCCATACAGGATCAGGTTCTGCTGGTCTCGCGGCAGGTCGCGGAAGGGAGTGTCCAGGTCAAGGCGGTAATGCCTGGCGGCCGCCTCGATCATCTTGCGCAGCAGCCTGTTGCCCTCCAGGTCCCAGACCGAGATGGCCCCCTGGTTGATGGACAGCCGCGAGTTGCGCACCACCGCCATGCGGTCAGCGCCCCGCTGCACGCCCAGGCCCTCACATTCCGGGCACCAGCCCTTGGCGTTGTTGAAGCTGAAGCTCTGCGGCTCTAAGGGCTGGTAGCTGGCGCCGCAGGAATCGCACGAGTAGTGCTGGCTCAGCAGCAGGTCCTGCCCGCTCTCCAGCGACGCCGCGACGACGGCGCCTCCAGACAGGTCGAGCGCGGTCTCGCAGGAGTCGGCCAGCCGGCTGCGCGACGAGGGGCTCACCCGCAGGCGATCCACCACGATCTCCAGCCGGTGCTTGCGCCGGCGGTCAACGGTGATTGCTCCGCCTAGCTCGTGCAGCGTGCCGTCCAGCCGCACCCGCGCAAACCCATCGCGTTTGGCGCGGGCGATGACGTCCTCGTATTGCTCCCCGTCTCCTGGCTCCACCGGCGCCAGCAGTAGAATGCGCTCGCCCGCCCGCGCCTCCAGGATCCTGTCCACGATCTGATCCACGGTCTGCGCGCCGATCTCCGCGCCGCAGCGATAGCAGTGCGGCCGACCCAGCCGCGCGTACAGCACGCGCAGATAGTCGTATATCTCCGTCACCGTGCCCACGGTGGAGCGCGGCGACTTGCTGGCCGTCTTCTGCTCGATGGATATGGCCGGCGACAGGCCCGCCACGTAATCCACCTTGGGCTTCTGCATCTGGCTGATGAACTGCCTGGCGTAAGGCGAGAGCGACTCCACGTACCGCCGTTGCCCCTCGGCGTAGATGGTGTCGAAGGCCAGCGACGACTTGCCCGAGCCGCTCACCCCCGAGAACACCGTCAGCGTCTCCCGGGGGATGGTGGCGTTGAGGTCCTTGAGGTTGTTCTCCTTGGCCCCCAGCACCACGATCTCGTCGCCCTGACCGTTGCCGCCCCGGTCGGCCTTCTTCACCGTCGGTGGTCGGGGCAGCCTCCGGCGCCGCACGCGCCCATTCAGGATCCGGTTCAGCACCTCCCCGGTGTAGGACTCTTTGGCCTTGGCTATCTCCTCGGGAGTGCCGGTAGCTACCACGTAGCCCCCTTCCTCGCCGCCCTCGGGTCCCAGGTCAATCACCCAGTCAGCCGTCTTGATGACCTCCATGTTGTGCTCCACCACCACCACGCTGTTGCCCTGGTCAGTGAAGCGGTGCAGCACGTCCAGCAGCTTCTGGATGTCGTCGAAGTGCAGCCCGGTGGTCGGCTCGTCCAGCAGGTAGAGCGTGCGGCCGGTGCTCCTCTTGACCAGCTCGCGCGCCAGCTTGATGCGCTGCGCCTCGCCGCCGGACAGCGTCGGCGCCGGCTGGCCCAGCTTCACGTAGTCCATGCCCACGTCGCGCAGCGTCTGGAGCATGCGGCTGACCTCGGGGATGTGCTTGAAGTGCTCCAGCGCCTGCCCGATGTCCATATCCAACACGTCGGCGATGGACTTCCCCTTGTACTTCACCTCCAGCGTCTCTTTCTTGAAGCGTCGGCCCTCGCACACCGGGCACTGCACCCAGACATCCGCCAGGAAGTCCATCTCCAGCCGGTTGGCGCCATTGCCCTCGCAGGCCTCGCAGCGCCCGCCCTTCACGTTGAAGCTGAACCGCCCGGGCTTGTAGCCTCGGGCCTTGGCCTCGGGCAGAGCCGCGAACAGCCTGCGAATGGGGTCCAGCACCTTCACGTAGGTCGCCGGGTTGGAGCGCGGGGTGCGACCAATGGGGCTCTGGTCAATGGCGATGACCTTGTCCAGGTACTCCAGCCCGCGTATCTCGTCGTGCTCCCCCGGCCTGCCCTGCGCGCGGTTGAGGTCCCGCGCCAGGGCCTCCCTAACGATGTCGTTGATAAGCGAGCTTTTCCCCGACCCCGACACCCCGGTTACGCAGGTGAAGAGCCCCAGCGGGATGCTCACCTGGATGTCCTTCAGGTTGTTGTGCCGGCAGCCCACGATCTCCAGCCATTTGCCGTTCAGCGACCGCCGGCGCTTGGGGATGGGGATGCGCCGCTCGCCGGTCAGGTACTTGGCCGTCACCGAGCGCTTGGACTTGACCAGCTTCTCGTAGGGGCCGAGTGCGACGATCTCCCCGCCCTGGAGTCCGGGACCGGGGCCGAAGTCCACGATGCAGTCGGCCCGGCGCATAGTGTCTTCGTCGTGCTCCACCACCACCACGGTGTTGCCCATGTCGCGCAGGTCGCACAGCGTATCCAACAGGCGCTGGTTGTCCCGGTGGTGCAGGCCGATGCTGGGTTCATCCAGGATGTAGAGAACCCCCACCAGCCCGCAGCCGATCTGGCTGGCCAGCCGAATCCGCTGCGACTCGCCCCCCGACAGCGAGGGCGCCGCGCGCTCCAGCGTCAGGTAGTGCAGCCCCACGTTGAGCAGGAAGCCCAGCCGCCCCCGCACCTCTTTGAGAACCTCCTCGGCTATCTTCATCTGCGTCTCGTCGAAGTCCAGCTCCTGGAAGAACCTGTAGGCCTCGGCCACCGACAGGGCGCAAAGCTCGGCGATGCTCCTCTCTTGCCCCGGCGGCCCAATGGTCACGGCCAGCGCCTCCGGCCGCAGCCGCGCCCCCCGGCAGTCGGGGCAGGTCATGGTCCTGACGTACTTCTCGTAGCGCCGCCGGCTGCTTTCGGAGGTCGCTTGCTGGTAGCGGTGCATGAGCCGGGGGATGATGCCCTCGAAGGGGCCGCTGTGAGTCCATTCCCAGCCGCGCCAGTGTGCGAAGTGGTACCTGAGGCGCTGGCTGGCCGAGCCATAGAGAACGACGTGCTTCTGCTCGTCGGTTAGGTCCCGCCAGGGCGTGTCCAGGCTGAAGCCGTAGTGGTCGGCCACGCCCTGGAAGATGTGCCTCACCCAGCGGCTGCGCAGCGAGGGCATTTGCTCGATGGCCCTGTCCTCCAGCGACAGGGAGTCGTCCCGGATGAGCAGCTCAGGGCTCATCTCCACCTTGGTGCCCAGGCCGCCGCAGCCCTCGCACATGCCGTGCGGGCTGTTGAACGAGAAGAGCTGAGGGCTGGGCTCCTCGTAGCTCCGGCCGCAGCGGTGGCAGGCGTAGCTGGCGCTCAGCAGCATCTCCTCCCCACCCTCGACCTCTACGATCAGGCTGCGCTCTCCCGCGCCTGCCTCACGCCGCACCTTGCCGCTCTCCACCCCACCCAGGCTCAGCGCCCGGTCCACTGCCTCGGCCAGCCGCGGCCGCACGCCCTCCTTGATGACCAGCCGGTCCACCACCACGTCAATATCATGCCGCCGGTTGCGGTCCAGGTGCAGCTCCTGGTCGGTGCCGACAATGGTGCCGTTCACCCGGGCCCGCACGTAGCCCTGGCGCGACAGGTCCTCCATCAGGTCCTGGTACTCGCCCCGCCGGCCCCGAATGAGCGGCGACAGGATGCTGAGGCGCGTGCCCCTGGGCAGGCTCAGGATGCGGCCGATGATCTGCTCCCGGCTCTGCGCGCCGATGACCTCCCCGCACTTCACGCAGTGCGGCGTGCCCACCCGCGCGTAGAGCACCCGCAGGTAGTCGTAGATCTCGGTGATGGTGCCCACGGTCGAGCGCGGGTTGCGGCCCGCGCTCTTCTGCTCGATGGAGATGCTCGGCGCCAGGCCCTGCACCTGATCCACGTCCGGCTTGGCCATCTGCCCCAGGTACTGCCGGGCGTGCGCCGACATGGACTCCACGTAGCGCCGCTGCCCCTCGGCGTAGAGCGTATCGAACGCCAGGGACGACTTGCCCGAGCCGCTGACCCCGGTGAACACGATCAGGGCCCGCTGCGGCAGGCGCAGGTTCACGTCGCGCAGGTTATGCTCCCGCGCACCCTTGATGTTGATAGTCCGTGTCGCCAATCCCTAACCCGTCCTACCCGCCGTTATGGTAGGAGCCGCGTCCTCGCGGCGATAAGCCGTTATGTGGACTGCAACATCCCCTGATGTTGCAGAGCCGTTGGCCGTTTATGGAGTGCAACATCCCCTGATGTTGCAGAGCCGTTGGCCGTTTATGGAGTGCAACATCCCCTGATGTTGCAGAGCCGTTGGCCGTTTATGGAGTGCAACATTCCCCGATGTTGCAGAGCCGTTGGCCGTTTATGGAGTGCAACATTCCCCGATGTTGCAGAGCCGTTGGCCGTTTGTGGACTGCAACATCCCCCGATGTTGCGATGCCGTTCGTACGAGCCGCGCTCGTCCTGAGCCCCGAGCGCCCTACGGGCCTCCCGACCCCGCCGCCGTCCGCCTCCGCGAGAGCGACAAGGCTTCGGCGGAGTCGCTTGGCGGGGGCCGGGACGCAAAGCGGTCGGGGCTTGCCGAAGGGCCTCCTGCCCCCGTCGCTCCTCGGGCCGTGCCCCCACCACACCTATCCATACACCCCTCTGCCCTGCCGTACCATGTCACCTAACGACCTACCCACACGACATGCTCGGCAGGTTGCGTACCCTATCCCAGACCAAACCCTTAGTATTCGCCTTCTGCTGCCCCATCCCTTCGACCCCACAAAAGCAGAGGGCGACCCGCCTCACAGCAGGCCGCCCCTACCAATCCCCAATCACCGGTTACCGGTTACCAATCACCACCCTCTGAATCCCGCGATGCTGAGCTTGATGGCGTACACCGACGTCCGCGCCGTGATGTAGAGCGTCTTCCAGTCCGCCCCGCCGAACGTGCAGTTGGCCGGCACCTCGGGCACCGCGATGACGCCCAGCAGGTTCCCCTCCGGCGTGATCACCCAGACGCCGCCCCGGGTGGTGCAGTAGACGTTGCCCCCCTCGTCCAGAGCCATCCCGTCGGGCCCGCCGCCATTCGGCCTGTTCATGTCAATGAAGTCCCGCCCCGGCCCCGCGCTGCCATCCGGCTTCAGGGGGTAGGCCCGGATCTTGCTCTCCTGTGTGTCGGCCACATATAGAGTCTTGCCGTCGGGGCTGATGAGGATGCCATTAGGCCGCGTCATGTCGCCCACGACCCGAGTGACCGTGCCGTCCGGCGCCCAGCGGTAGACCTCCTCCACCTCCTGCTCCTGCGGCCGGCCGGCCAGGCCGTAATTCGGGTCGGTGAAGTAGACGCTCCCGTCCTTGGCGATGACCAGGTCGTTAGGGCTGTTGAGCTTCTTCCCGTTATAGCTGTCCGCCAGCGTCTCCACCTGGCGGTCCGGCGAGATGCGCACCACGTCCCGCCCGTCATGGCGGCAGGCTAAGAGGTAGCCCTGCTTGTCGAACACCAGGCCGTTGGAGTTGCGGCTGGGCTCCATGAAGACGCTGAGCTGGCCGTCCTGGCCCAGCTTGTAGATGCGGCTGGCCGGGATGTCGCTGAAGTACAGCGTCCCCTTGCCGTCCCAGGCGGGCCCCTCGGTGAACTGGAGGTTCCCGGCCACCTTCTCCATCTTGGCCCCCTGTGGCACGATGTCGGCCAGCCGGCCCTGTTGCGCCGCCGCCGCAGCCGCCAGCATGCCCACCAGCATGAACGCCAGCATCAGCTTGCACTCCAGCATAGTGATCGCTCCCCTTCACGAAGTCGGCGGGAGGTTCGCCACCAGGGACGGGGTTCCTCTGCCTACTCTTCGGCCTGCTGCCGGCTCAGTATGTGGGAGGCACCTCGGGCTGCCGACCAGGGGTGGCGAGGAACTCGGTCCGCCTGGGGTGGGTAGTCGCAGGCCCCTAGGCCCGAAGGGCCGGGGTCCCGGCTTCGCCTAGGGACTTTAGCCTGCGGCGGCGGCCGGGGGTGGGCCCTCGCTTGTGCGCCGCCCCCGCACCCCGCTGGCAATCAGGATGATGACACAGATGACCACCAGCGGCCAATCCCCCAGGCGCGCATACAACGTCAGCCCCCGCAGCGGCACGATCTCCGCCACGGCGCTGCCCGGCTGGTAGGCCTGGACGCGAGACAACACCCGCCCGTCGGGGGCGATGATGCAGGTGATGCCCGTGGTGGCCGCGCGCACCACGTAACGGCCCGTCTCCACCGCGCGCAGCACTGAGCAGTTCGCGTGCTGCTCCAGCTCGGCCGAATGGCCCGCCCAGGCGTCGCTGGTGATGATGACCAGAGCCTCGGCGCCGCGCCGCGCAAGCTCCCGCGACATTTCCGGCAGCAGCGACTCAAAGCAGATGAGCGGGCCGAAGCGCAGTCGGTCGGTCTGCATGAGCACCAGACCCCGGCCCGGCGCGTAGTCAAAGTCCCGGATGGGGAACCGCTTCAGAAAGGGCAATGTCTGGCGATACGGCACGTACTCGCCAAAGATCACCAGGTGCACTTTCTCGTAGCGGCTGCGCTCCTGGCCCTCAGGGCCCAGCAGCGTGGCGGCATTGCGCTGCCGACCATCCAGGCCCACCGGCGCATTGCCGAACAGCAGCCAGGCCTGGCAGCGCTGGGCCGTGCCGCGGACCATAGCGGCCACCTCGGGAAACTGGCTGGGCGCGGCCAGCATGGCGGTCTCCGGCCAGACGATGAACTCCGCCCCGGTGAGCACTGAGAGCCCGCTGTAGTCAGCTACCGCCTGCCGGACAAACGCCGCATCCGCGTGCGGCGGGGCGAACTCGGCGGCCTGCACCGCCGCGGCGCGAATGGGCTGGGCGGCGGGCTCTGCCAGGCTGCGGCGCAGTGCATGCCCCCGCAGCACCCCGCCCATCAGCACGAGAACCAGTAAGGCGGCGACCAGGTAGCTGCTGCGCGCGGCGCCGCGCGCGTCGGCAGGTCCGGCTGCCACAAGGGTCGCGATGGTCGCGTTGACCAGCGCGAGGAGGAACGTCAGTCCGTGCACGCCGCAAAGCGCGGCCAGGTGGATGGCGGCCCCGGGGCTGTGCAGCGCATAGCCCGCCTCGCCCAGAGGCAGCGACAGTGCGCCCATGTGCCCGCGCAGGTACATGGCCAGCGTGAAAGCCGCCGCCGTCACCCAAGGCCACCAGCCACAGCCTGCGCGGCGCGCTACCAACTTGACTGCAAGCGCCGCCAACATGAAGAAAAGCGACTCGAACAGCGCCAGGGCCAGCCAGGGGACCAACCCGAACTGGCCGAGGTAGTACAACAGTGGGCCGAAGAACAGCAGGCCGGCGACCAGCGCGTATTGCAGGGAATCTAGCAGCGGACGGGTAAGTATCAGGTAGAACAGCGGCACCAGGGCCATCCAGACGAGGAACGCCCAGTCCAGCGGCGGAAAAGCGGCAAAGAGCAGCACGCCGCTGGCTCCCGCCAAGGCGCTCTGGAACAGGATGGTCCTAGCCGTTGGGCGACGAGGCTCAGATGGCATGACAATCAACGGGTTTCCGGTTTCAGCTTCCAGGTTTCAGCTTGACGGCTCGCGGCTGCCCGACGCCAGATCCGCTCCGCTTCGCCTGCGCACACGCGAACGCGCAACCCGTCGTGCCCTCTCCGATCGTACATCGCACATCCCACATCATACATCGCGGTGGCCAGCCGTCCGCCAGCGCGCACGCCTCTGGAGCTCTGTATCGCAAGCCGCCGCCGCGCTTGCCCTGGCATTGTGGGCGGTGGCCCTGAGTGGCTGCGCCCGCGGCGGGCCTGGAGGCCCAGCTCTCCCCCGCCGCCTGCTGGACGTCAGCATCACGTTTGCCGCCCCCGTCAACGACTCCTGCTTCTACTTCTTCGCCATTGATGCCGACGACGACCCCAGCGGGGCCGACGGCCCCATACCCGTAGTCTCCGGCCCCTTCATCGCCAACGGTTGGGGCACAGGCAGCATGACCCACTTCCTGGAGTACAACCTCGGCCAGTACCGCATCTTCCAGACCCAGATGCGCCTGTCCGTGACTCCTGGCGGAGGCATTGTTGGCGCCACCGGCCAGCCGACCAACAACAACGTCGGCACCTACGTCCTGACGGTGAATTCGGTGACCCTCGGTGCGGCCACCTTGACCACCGTCACGGCTCCCGGGGCGCTCACCGCCGTCAACAATGTCAGCGACCAGAACGCCGGCACCTTCTCCATCGCCACCGATGCCGCCGGACAGACTATCGCCGGCCAGGTCACCTTCGCCCCAGCAGCCAACGGCGGCAAGCCCCCGACCGGCGCCGCTGCGGCCCAGCTCGCCGCGCTCAACGCCGGAGGCGTCCCCCTGGCAGCCAACTCGCTGGACCAGTTTGGCCTCTCCCTGACCATTTCGGGCGCGGTGGACAAGTCCGGCGTGCAGCAGATCACGGTCGGCCCAGCCACCGGCAGCATCACCAGCCGCTTCACCGACCAGGTCACCGGGCAGGTCACCACCATCACCGGCACGGTCACCGCCAACTCCAGCACGCCCACCGCCAGCCCACCCATTCCTGGCGTCGGCCTCGTGACCGAAGACCTGGTCGCCAGCGGCGTCGCTCAGGTACTCGCCACCCTCTCCGACGTGGCGGTTTTCCTCGACTATCCCTTCGACTTCACCAATCCCGCCGGCGGCAATACGCTTCAGGCCACCATCCAGACCGCGCTGCTGGGCCCGCCGAGCCTGCGCGATATCAGCTTCAACATCATCGCCACCGATCAGTTGCTGCTGGTCCCCAATGCCCCTCATCGCTTCGACGGCCTGGGGCTCGGCGGCAACGACTACGTCACCATTGACATCAGCCAGGACCGCGTGTATCGCAACTCCGACTCGCTCAACCCCGAGGGGCCCGGCGACCCCAGCACCGGTGGCGTGCGCGCCATTGACATCGTGGACTGGCAGGTCGGCGTCCGCTTCCTGCGCTGAACACCGTTCCGACCGTAGATCGTACATCATACATCGCACATCGCACATCGCATATCGCACATCGCACATCGCATATCCCATATCCCACATCGCACATCGCTAGTAATACTGCCCCGGCGTGGTATCGAAGCCCTCGCCGTGGATGCCCAACCCCAGCGGCGGCGCGGCCATGGGGAAGGCCTTGATGCCGACGTTGAACAGCAGCAGCCGCTGCTGCTGCGAGTAGGTCACCGAGGCCACCCAGCAGTGCAGGTCGCGCGTCAGCCGCACATCGGCGAAGTCGAACTTGCTCACCAGCGGGTTGTAGCCCAGCAATGACTCCAGGCGCCACTTGTCCCCGATCTGCCAGTCCAGCTCCGCGCGCACGCGCCCCAGCTCCCGCCGCTCGACGTCGTAGTGTGAGCTGAGGCCGAAGGTGAGGCCGTTGGGCTCGAAGTGCTCCACACGCGCCACCAGGGGCCGCCACACGCTGCGCTCGAGGCTGTAGCCCCCGGCGAAGTCGAACGTGGTGTCGCCTACGGGCACCAGCCCGCGGAAGATGGCGTCCTGCCAGTTGTCCCGTTCAAAGTCGTAGCCGGTGGAGACGAACAGGCGGCTGCCCGTAGCGGCGTTGAGCCGGCTGACCTGAGCCCGGGCCGTGTTGCGCACGCCCACCGCGTCCAGCCGCAGAGGCGCGGCGCCGTTGCTGTTGAGGTAGTCCCAGTCCAGGTCCAGCCGCCACTTGTCGCCGAGGCGGTTCAGCAGCGAAGTGCGGCTGTCCAGCACGTACTGCGCCGAATGGTCGCTGTAGAACGACTGGGTGAAGGCGCCGGACCATTCCAGGTTGCTGGAGCCCGCCAGTTGCAGGCGCCGCCGGTCGAAGTCGAAGCGCATATAGGTGCGCCGCAGGCTCCCGGCCACCGGCTGCTGGCGGAAGTTGCCGAAGCTGAAGCTGGCCCGCCAGGGCAGGATACCGTCGAGGAAGCCCAGCCCCAGCCGGTCGTTGGTGGTCTCGGCCGTCAGCTCCGGGTAGCGCTCCAGCACCTGGTAGTAGTTGTCCAGGGGGAACCTGTCACCGTCCAGGTCGAAGCGCCGCTCCATGCGCAGGCCCCAATCGAAAGGCTTGTCGGGGTCGCGGCGGTCAATGTGCAACTCCCCGTTCAACTCCAGATCGTTGCCGTAGCCGCTGAAGGTCGTACCGTCGCTGTAGGTGGCGTTGAAGGCAGCACTGAGGCCGCCGCCCAGGTCGTGGAAGTCCCGCAGGCCAATGGTTGAGCGGCCGGACGAATACCGCCCAGTTTCCGTGCGGCTGCTGCGGAACCCCAGCTCGAAGCTGGAATCCTCGTCGTCGTTGTGAGCGACGAAATCGAAGTCCGACGACCGGCTAGCCCCCAGCGCAAAGCCCGAGTTGGACTGCATGCCCAGCCGCGCCTCGGTGTAGAACGTGGAAGAGAAGTCGTAGTAGTGCAGCGCGCGTGCCACAAAGCTGGCCTGCGAGGGCTCCCACAGGGCGTACAGCTCCCCCCGCTGGTTGGGTGCGTCAATGAAATGCTCCGCCCCAATGGCGATGCCGCGCTTCTCGGTCAGGTTCAACCGGAAGGCGCCCGAAGCCCGGGCTCCGCTCTCGTAGGGGAAGGCGAACTTGATGAACCGCCCCTCCGTGGCGCTGTCGCCGAAGGCGGGAATCACGTTCGACTGCCGTCGGTTCAGGGGAATGGGCACGTCCCAGGGGTAGGTGAAGATGGTCTTGCCAAACAGGCGGAACTTGGGCTGGTGCAGTACCATGCGCCGGCCGGGCTTGACCTCCACGTCGCGCGAGAAGAACGTGTAGTGCGGGTGCTTCAACGAGCAGGAGGTGAGAGCCGCGCTGCGCCCCTCCACGAAGTTGCGCTCCGAGGCCACCTCCACTTCCTCGCCATACACGTACAGCGGCTCCACCGGCCACACGCCCGGGAAGAACTCGGGATCAATGCGCGCCTGCACCTTCCCGGTGGCAACGGTCTCCCGCGACTCCAGGTGCACCACCAGGTGCTCCTGGGTCACCATCAGGTCCTGGCGCTCGATGCGCACGTGGCCCTCGAAGGTGGCGGTGTCGGCGTTGCGATCAATGACCAGCTCGTCAGACTTGACCCGCATCTGCTCGTAGCGGGTCTCGCCGCCTTCGGTGATGGGCTCGCGTACGATGACCTCGACGTTCCCCTCCCCGTACAGCATCCGCGCCTGGCCCTCGTAGCGGATGTGGTCAACATTGACGATGTCAATGTTGTCTGGCTCCTCCTGAGCCAGGACGCCCGCCGGCCAGGCAAGCGCGCAGGCCAGCAGCAGAAGCGCTGCCGACAGCCGGCGCCCGTTGTGGCACAAGCAGGTCATAAACTCACGGGCGGCTCGCCGTGGGAGCCGCAGGCCATTCTGCCTGCCGCTAGGCAGGTGAGCACCGCAGACGTTGCTGGAGGTGGTGTGGCGGCGGGCGCCAGCGGTCCCTCGCTGCCGGCGCCGAGGGCGATTGCTGATGCAAGCGGGACCGAAGGCCCGACCTGCCTGCCATGCCTGACAGCAGGCGGGTCGGCTACCCCTGAGTGGCCAGCAGGTAGCCACCCACGCAAGCGAACAGCACCGTGCCCCACCAGGCAGCGATGAACGGCGGCCAGGGGCTCTGCGCCCCGAAGACCACCTGCAAGCCCGCCATGATGGGCTCGGTCCAGACCATGATCAGGAAGTACACGAACATGCACAGCACCGTCACCAGCAGCCCCACCAGGCTGCCCCCACGCTCGAAGCGCAGTGTGACGGGGCCGGCCAGCAACGCGAACACCAGGCACGCCAGCGGCAGCGCCAGGCGCCAATGAGCCTGGAGTTCGTAACGCGCCGGCGCTGCTCCCCCACCGGCGCGCAGAGCCTGCATCTCAGCCAGCAACTGGTGCAGGCTCATCTGCTCCGCACCCGGACGCCACTGCCAGAGCTGCCGCACCACGCGGGAGACATCTATGCGGGCCTCGTCCCCCGGCCCCTCCAGAAAGCCCCCGTCCGTGCCGGGATAGTAGACCGTGGGCTTCTCCAGTATCAGCCACCCGTTCTCCAGGCGCGCCCGCTCCGCCGTAAGCAGCGCCGGAGGGCTGTTGGGCAGGGCCTGGAACACCAGCAGCCCGTGGATGGAATCATCCGGGCCTGCCCCCAGGGCATAGGCGTAGCTGTCGGGCCCGGCCTCGATGAACCGACCAACGGCCAGGCTGAAGGCCTTGCGGCCCAGGATCATGTTGCGCGCCAGGTTCTCGCTGGCCGTGCTGGCCCAGGGCACGAATAGCTCCCCCACCGCGAACGACAGGCCGCTGGCCAACAGCCCCACGATCAAGGTGGGCGCCAGGACGCGGGCCGTCGCTATCCCCGAGAAGCCAAAAGCGAAGACCTCGTTGTCCCGCGCCAGCCGGCTGACCGCCAGCGCGCTGGCGAACAGCACCGACACCGGCAGGGCCAGGCTCAAGGCCCAGGGCACCCGCAGCAGGCAGAAGCTCATCACTGCCGTCGCCGGCACCTGGTTCTCCAGCGCGATGTCTGTGATGGTCCACAGCGTGTGGCCCACCAGCAGCACCACGCACACCGCCAGCGCCCCCAGGAAGGGCCAGGCCATCTCTGTCGCTAGGTACCGATCCAGAGCCTTCATCGTCGCAACCGCGACCGCGCCACCCGGTTAGATGCGCCTGCTCCTACGAAGTTTCGCGCCCACCCGGCCACGAAGTGCCCTACTGCAACCGCGCCCAGCCCTGAGGACGCAGGCCGGCGTCTGTCCCAGATGCCCAAACGCTTCCTCGCCCGCGCTACCTCCTCCTGCACCCGCTCGGCCGCTACACTCGCGGCCTTCTCATGTCCGCCCCAGACAGACCTCCTCCGTGAACCGCTAACCGTCAACCGCAGACCGTCCACCGGTCGTGCCCGCTTTACAACTCATCGGCCCCGGTGGTATGATGCCGCCAGCTAGGAGGCGCCAACTTGCGGGCGGTAGTGCAGCGTGTGCGCCGCGCCCGAGTGACCATTGACGAACAGGTCGTGAGCGAGATCGGCCGCGGCCTGGCCGCGCTGCTCGGCTTCCGAGCAGGGGACACCGAGGCGGACGCGGAATATGTGCTGGACAAGATAGTCGGGCTGCGCGTTTTCGCAGACCAAGATGGTAAGATGAACCTGGGGCTGAGGGAAGTCGGCGGGGGCTTGCTGCTGGTGCCCAACTTCACCCTCTACGGCGACTGCCGCAAGGGACGACGGCCCAGCTTCACCCAGGCAGCCCCACCGGACGAAGCTGAGCAGCTCTTCCAGTTCACCGTGGAGCAGGCCCGCCGCCTGTCGAGCCAGGTAGGAGCTGGGCAGTTCGGGGCGAAGATGACGGTCGAGATCGAGAACGACGGCCCGGTGACGCTGCTCATAGACAGCGAGAGGGAGTTCTAGTGCCGGCTGCCTAGAGGCGTCTGATGCTGGAGTTTGAACCCAAGGTCAAGGTGGACGAAGACGAGCAGCTGGACGACCCCGAGTATCGCCGCCTGCTGGGCGACTCCTACGCCGAGCGCGGCCGTCTCGAAGACGCCATCCACGAGTACAAGCGCGCCAGCGAACTGAACCAGAACGACGGGCTTACCCAGACCCGCCTGGCCGACGCCTACTTCGCCGCCGAGCAGCCCGCCGCAGCCTATGAAGCCTACCGCAAGGCCCTGGAGCTGTCTCCCCAGGACCCCGAGGCCTACTTTTGCTACGCCGAGTTCCTGAGCACTATCGGCAAAGCCCGGGCGGCCATCCGCGCCTATCGCGAGGCCGTCCGCCTGGCGCCCACCAAGGCCTACTACTTCTGCAAGCTGGGCGACTGCTGCTTCCGCTGTGGCCACCCCCAGGAGGCCTACGCCAGCTTCAAACAGGCCATCCAGCTCAAACCCCACGAAGGCTTCTTCCACTACAAGCTGGCAGACGCCTACTTCCGCACCGGCCAGACTGTGCTGGCTCTGGACAGCTACCGCAACGCCATCCGCTGCGCCCCGCTGGACGACTTCTACCACATCTGTCTGGCCGCCGCCTACCTCCATGCCCGGCAGCTGCAAGAGGCCCAGGCCGTCTTCGAGCGCGCCGTGCAGCTGCGCCCCCACAACGCCTCCTACCATTTCCTGCTGGCCGAACTGCTGGAGTGGATGGGCGCCCGCGGCCGCGCCGCTCGGCACTATGCCCTGGCCGGCGAGCTGGACGACTACGAACTCGACTATGTCCAGCGCGTCAAAGCCCGAGCCAACGGAGGGCTCCGCTAACTCTTGCTGCTGCAACGACTGGTCGTCGGGCCCCTCGGCGCCAACTGCTACGTAGTCGGCTGCGCAGCCAGCCTCGAGGCAGTTGTCATTGACCCCGGCGCAGAACCCGAGCGCATCCTCCAGGCAGCGCACTCACACCGCCTCAACATCCGCGCCCTCCTGCTAACCCACGGTCATCTGGACCACATGGCCGCCGCCCGCGCTGTCAGTGAGGCCGCCGGCGCTCCCATCTACGCGCACCCCGCCGACAGCGAAGGTCTGCTGCGGCCCAGCGCCGAGTTCGCCGCCATGCTGGGCATCCAGGTGCAGCCCCTCCAGACGTTCGAAAGCGTGGCGGAGGGCGACCAGATAGCCGTCGGCCAGCTCTCTCTGCGCGTAGTCGCCACGCCGGGGCACTCGCCGGGAAGCGTGTGCTACTTGGCTGCCGACGACCTCTTCACCGGGGATACGCTGTTTGCCGACGGGGTGGGTCGCACCGGTCCCTACGCGGCTTTGCCGCCGGGATGGCGGCCCGCAGGGCCTAGCCACCTGCCGGGCGGCAATCACGAGGAGCTGATGCGCTCTCTGCGGGACCAGCTCCTGCCTCTCCCCGACCACTTGGCCGTGCACCCCGGCCACGGCCCTCCCACAACCCTCGCCCAAGAGCGACGGCACAACCCCTGGCTTCTCGCCTGCAACACGTAGGGCAGGGGCCTGCCCCCAGCGGCGGTCGCCTGCGACCGCAAGCCGAAGGGCTTGCCTCCTGCTCACTTCGTCCTTGTAGGAGGCGCGTCTCGCGCCGACTTGCCACTGCAAGACACGGGCCGTCCCATTGCCCCCTCACCACGGAGCAAAGCAAAATGGTGGACCGGAGCGGATTCGAACCGCCGACCTCCTCCGTGCGAGGGAGGCGCTCTCCCTATTGAGCTACCGGCCCACCTGGCCCGACTCCTGATTGTGCCCCACCATTATACCACGCAGTTCACCTGCGTCAACCCAGCCCCCCCGCGGCACCATCCGGAATCGCCACGAGGAGGGCTCTGCCAGGCTGCTGAGGCAGCCCTCACCTCCCTGCCCCTCTCCCACTGCCACCTCTCCACCAAGGCTAAGATACAAGGGCTGCGCAGCTCTCCAGGGAGTACGTGCCACCATCATGGTCTTGAATGCTGCCTGCCCTCGCCCCGAAGGACATGCGACCCCCCGCGGCGAACACCCCTGCTCGAGGCCTGAGCCATCGGCCATCCTGCTGGGGGCCATGCGTTGCCGGCATCCTCCGCTCACCTCCGCGTTTCGTTCGCCGTCGTGGCAGCCCTCGCCCTGACGGCCGCGCTCCACGGGTGTCGCCGGGAGCGCGACAACCCGACCCCCAACCGCGCCACCTCTGAGGGCCAAGCCCTGTTCCTCCGCGACCAAACCCAACTGGACTTCGTCCACGACATCGGTCCCGACCGTCCCCTCAACATCATCCAGACCACCGGCTCGGGCTGTGCCTTCGTTGACCTGACGGGCGACCGGCTGCCGGACATCCTCCTGCTCGACTCCGACGACTGGCAGAACCCGCAGCAGGCCCGCCACCATCGCCTCTACCGCAACCTGGGCGGCCGCCGCTTCCAGGACATCTCCGCCGGCGCGGGGCTGGACGTGCCCGGCGCCGCCATGTGCGTCGCGGGCGGTGACATAGACCGCGACGGCGATCTGGATCTCTTCATCGGCAGCTACGGGCCCAACGCCCTGCTGCTCAACGACGGTCAGGGCCGCTTTCGCAACGTCACCCAGCAGTGGGGCTTGACCAAGCAGCCCGGGGAGTGGACCTGTGCCGCCGCCTTCGCCGATGTGGACAACGATGGCTGGGACGACCTCTTCATAGGCAACTATTGCCTCTGGGACCCGGCCAAAGCTCTCTGCCTCTACGCCGGCGACACCCTGGGCTCCTGTCCCCCCTTCACTTACGCCCCACAGCGCAGCTACCTATACCGCAACACCGGCCGCGGCCGCTTCGAGGACATCTCGGCGCGCACTCCGCTCCCGCGCAAGCCCGCCCACACCCTGTCCTGCTGCTTCTTCGACTACGATGGCGACGGCCGCCTGGATCTGTTCATAGGCAACGACGGCGATGAGGACTACCTCTTCCGCAACCAGGGCGGGGGCGCGTTCGCCGACATGACGGGTCCCGCCGGAGTGGGCTTCGCTGCCGAGGGCAGGGCCACCGCCTCCATGGGAGTGGATGTGGGCGACCTGGACAACGAGGGCCATTGGGACATGCTCATCGGCACCTTCCAGGGCGAGGCCTCCAGCCTCTGGCGGGGTAGCGGCGAGCGCTTCGACAGCGCCGAGCACGCTTTCGGCGTGGCCACCGTCACCCAGAACCGCCTCACTTGGGGCTTGCTGATCCACGACTTCGACGCCGACGGGGACGACGACGCCCTGCTGGCCAATGGTCATGTGAACGACACCGTTTCACAGTATGAGCCCTCCGCCTCCTACCGGCAGCCGGTGCTTTACCTGGAGAATATGGGCAGGCGCTTCACTTACCACGAGGATGACGTGTTCACGGGCAATGAGGCCGGCTTCGTGGGGCGCGGCGCCGCCGGCGCCGATGGGGACAACGATGGTCGCATGGACGTAGTCATCAACAATTGCGAGGGCTCGCCGTTGCTGCTGTGGAACCAGATGCCGCTCCAGGGCAACGTCGCCCAGATCGCCCTGCGCGGCGTGAGGAGCTCCCCGCTCGCCCTCGGCGCCGAGGTGACCTGGCAGCTCAACGGGCGTCCTCGCCTGGGCCGTGTGCGCGGCGGTGGCAGCTACGGTTCGCAATCCGACCTGCCCCTGCTCGTAACCTTGGGTCAGGCCACTTCGCTCGAAACCCTCACCGTTCGCTGGTCCGTGTCTGGCGCGGAGAGCTTCGGGCCCTTGCGGGCGGGCAGGCGTTACTTGCTGGTGGAGGGTTCCGGTCCACCTCAGGAGGTGGGTGAGCTTGCGCTCAGCCCTTAGGCGCCGCTGGTGGCTGCTGCTTGCCGCCGGATTGGTGGTGCTCGTCGTCATCCTGGGGATCAGGTCCTCGCGCACAGCCCTCTATGCGCACCTGCCTGACCCCCTACTGCACAGCCTCGCCACCATAGCCCCCTGGGACAGCACCCCACTCATGATCCTGGCCCGGCGCCAGTACCAGCAGGGGTGGTATGGGGCTGCCGCCGACTACGCCGAGGAGGCCCTCGCCCGTGGCCAGGCCTCTGGCGAGTGTTGGGAGGTGATCGCCCGCGGCCGCCTCGAGCGCGGGGACGCCTCCGGGGCCCTTCAGGCAGCCGTCCGCGCCCTTGACCTCTCTCCAGGCCTGGCGCCCGCTCACCGCGCCGTAGGCCTGGCCCATCTTGCCCTCGGCAGCAGAAGCCAAGCCCTCTCTGCGCTCCTGGAGGCCACCCGGCTCGACCCGCAGGACCTGGAAGCCTGGGAGAGCATCGCAGCCGTAGCCCGCGGCCTGGACAACCAGGCCTGGGCCGAGGCCACCCATCGGCTCGCCTCCGCCTACCCCGACGACCCCGACCGCGCCTGCCGCGCGGCCGCCACCTGGCTCGACATCGGCAACGCCGAGGCTGCCTTGCCCCATGCCGAACGCGCGATAAAGCTGGCCCCCGACATGGCTGAGGCGCACCTGCTGCTGGCCAGCAGCCTCCTTCCCCTCAACCGCACGCAGGAAGCCCGCCAGGCCGCAGAGCAGGCCCTCCGCCTCGACCCGGACATGCACCTGGCACGCTATGTGCTGGGCCAGACGCTCCTGCGCGCCGGCAGGCCTGACCAGGCCATCCAGGAGCTCAAGCGCGCCCAACACGAGATGCCAGACTTCCCGCTAGTGCACCTGGAGCTCTCCCGCGCCTACTTTGCCCTCGGTCAGCAGCAGGAGGGCGAGGCCGCCCGGGCCCTCTACAACCAAGCCTTGGACCGCAAGGCGCAAGCCCGCGAGCGCGGGCAGATAGTAGAAGGCTCATCCGTCTCCCCTCCACCCCCAACCAACCCCAACGCGCGGAGCATGGGATCACCCCCGGCACCGTAGGAACCATACCCCTGCACGCCACTGGTGCGCCTCTGGGTTGACTATCACCCCGATTTCAGTTAGCATAGGGCGGCCTGCTGCGGCGGGCCTGTTCTTTCTCCAGGTCGAGGTAGCGGTCCGCGCGAGGTGAACCTCTCATGCCCGAGGGCCAGGGGCCTGCCCCAGGTCAGTCCACCCCGCTCCGACGCAAGCGCTGGCTCGTGTGCCTGCTGGTGGCTCTGCTGATTGCGCTCGCGGTCGGCCTACTCGCGGCCCGTTCCCGGGGACACTCCCACTTCACCGCGTTGCTGGCGCTGCCCGAGCAGCAGTTGCGGCGTATGGCCCTCGAGCAGCCGCAATCGGCGGAGGTTAGAGTCGCGCTGGGCACCCTCTTACGGCGGGCCGGCCACCTGGACCAGGCCCGGCCCCTTCTGGCAGAGGGCACAAAGCTCGACCCAGGCAGTGCAGAGGCGTGGCATGCTCTGGGACTGTGCCAACAGCGACAGCGTGAGTATGCGGCCGCCGTGCAAAGCCTGGAGAAGGCCGTGGAGCTGGCCCCCCACGATCCCGACTGCCAGCGCGACCTGGGCTGGGCCTACGAGCTCTGCGGCCAACCGCCCGAGGCCGTTCGCTGCTACGAACGCGCCCTCGAACTGGACCCGCACGATCCCGTGGCCGCCTACCAGTTGACGACCCAGTACCTCGAGGGCCGCGACTTCCCGGGCCGCGAGGAGCGCCTGGAGCGCGCCGTGCAGCTGACCCTGCGCAACTCCGGCCGCACCTCCCACGCCCTCTCCCTACTGGGCCGAGTCAAAGAGGCCATGGGCGACTGGCCCGCCGCCGAGGCGGCCTACTGGGAAGCCCTGTCCAAAGACCCGGAGAATGCCATCGCCATCTACCGGCTGGGCGGGGTGCTGATGCACCAGGGCGAGGTGGAGAAAGGACGCAAGCTCGTGGAGGCGGGCCAGGCGGCCATGCGGGCCAATGCTGCCGTCGCCACCCTCAACGAGCAGGTCCGCCAGCAGCCGGACAACCCCCGGCTTCACCTGGAACTGGCACGCGCCCTGCGCCGCGTCGGCCAGGAGCAGACCGCACAGTGGTACTATCGTGAATGCCTGCGCCTCGATCCCGACAATGCCGCTGCCCAACGTGAACTGAGGATGGTGGCCCCTATAGGCCCAGCCATGCCCTCACCTCCTGCCCAGACCGCCACCCAGCCCCCCTCGTCCGGCATGGCTCCCGCCGCCCCATGAGCCAGCCACCTCAACTGCCCGCGCTCTGCCGCTGCGCCTCGCGCCCCTTCTCTATCCTGTAGTAGGCGTCTGCCCGCAGTTCCTTGGGCCCCCACTTGCTGCCGTCGGTCCACTTCACGGTGACCTTGGCCGAAGTCGCCGTGGACAGCCCGAAGTGCACCCGCGGATCGTTGCAGACCATCACGCTGTAGGCCGTCCGCACCTCGCGGAACTGCTCGCCCAGCGAGGTCTTGCATAGGACGCGCGCCCCCAGCGCCGGGGATCCGTTCTGCACAACGCTCAACCCAAGCCAGTGGCGGTTCCCATAAGGCGTGCGGTTGAGCAGCAGCAGCAGCGGCCCCTCCAGGTTGCCGATCAGCGCATCCAGACGCCCGTCGTTGTCCACATCCCCGAAAGCTATGCCCCGGCCCACATACTTCCTCTGGAATACCTCGCCCGCGCCCTTGCCTACCTCCACGAAGTGCCCCCGCGGCTGCTGGTCGAAGAGCAGCAGGGGATGCGCGTAGGACTGCAACGGGTCAATCTTGTCCACGTTGTCGCGAATGTGCCCCCCCGACATCAGCACCTCCAGCTGCGCGTCCAGGTCCAGGTCCACCAGCCCCGCCCCGAACTTCACGTAGGGCACCCCCGGCACACCGATCCCGGAAGCCACACCCTGGTCCGTGAACAGCAGGTTCCCGTCGTTGTGGAACAGGGCCGTGGTGTCCTGCGCGAAGGTGTTGACGAGGATATCCGCCAACCCGTCCCCATCGTAGTCCCCGATGTCTATGCCCATGGCCCCCATCAGACCCCCCGTCCCTCCGTAGGCCGTCCCGCTCTCCAGCCCCACGTCCTTCAGCTTCCCTCGCTCGTTAATCAGCAGGTTCCCCGGCGTCAGGTCGTTCGACACATACAGGTCCGTCCACCCATCCAGGTTGAGGTCGTAAGTGGTCACGCTCCAGCTCTTGCCCAGCAGCTTGTCCAGGCCCTGCTGCTTGGTGATGTCCCGGAACCGCCAGTTGCCCTCGTTGCGGTACAGGAACGGAGGCTGCCCGTCGTAGATCTCCGGGCCGCAGGCCGCCATGAACTCGTGCACCAGGCACAGCTCGGGCGTGGTCTCGTTGAACACCACGTAGCGCACCACGATCAGGTCCTGCCGACCGTCCTTGTCCAGGTCGAAGAACGCCCCGCTCATGCTCCAGCCGCCCGGGTCAATCCCCGACTGCTCCGTCCGGTCCACGAACCGCGACCCCGTATTCTCCAGCAGCCGCGTGTCCTCGTAGCCCGTCAGCAGCAGGTCCGGCCGCCCGTCGCCATTGGGGTCGCCCGCCGCGCAGCCCATCCAGTCCGCGTGCAGCCCGGCCAGGCCCCACTCCTGCGTCGCCTCCACAAAACGCCCACCGCGCTGCAAGAACAACCCCACCTGCGGCCGCCCCACGGCAATCACATCCAGCCAGCCGTCGCCGTCCACATCCACCAGGCCCACTCCGCCGCCGGCGGTGTCCATGATGTTCAGCGGCGTCTTGCCGTGGTTGCTCATGGCGTAGTTCAGCCCCAATTCCGCCGCTGCATCCACGAAACGCATCTCGGTTTGGGGGGTTGAGGGCCGACTCGAGGACGAACTGCTCAGTCCGGTGCGGTCACTGGCGGAGTTCCTGGCGCCACGGCACCCACATGCCAACGCGCCCGCAGCTAGCAGAACAAGGCACCACGCCAAGCACTCAAGGACGGCCCGCGCCCGGCCCCGGCGCGGGCGGGGGCTGCGCCGCCAGCCGTCGGGCCAAGGCGCCGAACTCCTGCTGCGCCTGCCGGTTGGTCGGATCATGCTGGAGTCCAATGCGATAGGCATCGTAAGCGTCGGCCAAGTGCCCCCACTTCACCCGCAGCCGCGCCAGCTCGAAGTACACCCGCCCCTTGTCCTTCGCCGTGTAGAGCGCACTCCGCAGCAGCTCCTCCTGGTGCGCGCAGTCGGCCTCCAGCCGATAGCGCGCCTCCTGTCGCTGAGCCTCCTCAGTGCGCCCCAGGTGCCGCAGGGCCTTGGCCCACTCGTACCGCGCCGGGCGCAAATCGGGGTCCGCCCTCAGCGCTGCCTCGAACTCCCGCCGCGCCTGCTCCCAGCGCCTCTCGCGCGCCAGCAGCATCCCCAGTTCGTGGTGCGCCAATGGGTACTCGGGCGCCAGCCTCAGCGCCTCGCGCAGCTCCTTCTCTGCCTCGTTCGTGCTGCCCTTTGCCACCTCCACCTTCGCCAACAACAGATGGGTGGACGCGCGTTCCCGCTCCAGTTGCAGCGATCGGCGCGCCAGCTCCTCTGCCTCCTGCGGCGCGCCCAGTCGCAGCCGGATCATGGCCAGCTCGTTGATGATGGTCGGATCCCGCGGGCGCAGCTGGTCCGCCCGCCGGAACGCCTCCTCCGCCGGATTGGGCTTCTCGTTCCGGCTCTGGCATACGCCCAGGCGGAACCACGCCTCCGCGTCCTCCGGCGTGACTGCCACGATCCGCTCGTAGCAGTCCGCCGCGCGGCTGGAGTTGTGGTGCGCCTCGAAGTCCAGAGCCCGCGTCCACAGCGCCTGCACCTGGCCCGGCTCCTCTGACAGCACCACCCGAGCCAGGCCCACCGCATACTCCTGGTCCCCGCTCGCGTACAACGCCCGCGCCAGTCCCCCCATCGTCCGCGGCGAGCGCTCCAGCTCCGCCGCGCGGTTCAGCCGCTCCAGCGCCAGGCTCGTCTCCCCCACCTCCAACAGGCTCAGACCGTAGTAGTACTGCGCCGTCGGGCTGTGGCGGTAGCGAGCCGCCAGACGCCCCCGCCCGAACACGTCCGCTCCTTGCGCCCACCGCTCGATGAGCTCCTCCCGCCAGGTGTACAGGCCCGCGAACGGCGCCAGGATGAGCAGGGCAACGAGGGCCGCCAACAGAGGGCGCCTGCGCAGCCTTCGGATCATGAGCCTCCCTCCCGACGCCATTTCACGGTCGGCTCGCCACCTTGCCGGACCTCCAGCAGGCAGTCCACCGGCACGTTCGCCAACTTCTGCACCCTGCCATCGGGCCACCGGATGGTCAGCTCATCCAGCCGCGCCACGCTCCCCAGGCCCAGGTGCACTCGTGGGTCGGCGGAACTGTGGAAGCTGGCCGCCTGGTGCACCTCGCGCAGCCACTTCCGCCCCCCTCCACGAGCCGCAATCCTCGCCCCCAACGCGTCTGCCCCCGTGTCGGCCCGTCGGCAGCGCAGCTCCAGGAAGTGGTTGCCGCCCTCGCAGTCATTGCGGAACAGCCGCGCCGGCCCCTCGATGTCCACTACGACCAGCTCCTGGTCGCCGTCGTTGTCCAGGTCGCTGGCTAACGCCCCGCGCCCGACGATGGGCTGCGCCATGGCCGGGCTGGGCTCGACCACCTGCGTGAACGTGCCGTCTCCCTCACTATGGAATAACAGATTCCGCTGCCTATACTCCCGATCGTATATCTGCGCCACGTTATCCTGCACATCCCCGCTCGTCATGAACAGGTCCAGGTGCCCGTCGTTGTCGTAGTCCAGCCACTGCACCCCGAACTTCACGTAGGGCATGGAGGGCGCCCCCAGGCCACAGGCCAGGCCAACGTCCCGATACAGCGTCCCACCTGCCTCGGCCATGTACAGCGAGCAGGGCTCCTTGGCGAAGTTGCACACCATCAGGTCCAGGTCGCCGTCGCCATCGAAGTCGCCGAACTCGGTGCCCATCCCCGACTGCCGCGCCCCCGTCGCCGTGTAGGCCGTCCCGTTCTCCAGCCCGGTGTTCCGGAACCGCTTCCCCTCGTTGTGCAGGAAGTCGCAGGGCATTACGTCGTTGGAAATGTACGCATCCGGCCGTCCGTCGTTGTCCGCATCGCCAATGGCCACCCCCAGGCCTTTGCCGTGCACGCTGTCTACTCCCCACGCAGCCGTGGCGTCGCGAAACGTGCCGTCGCCCTTCCCCAGGTACAGCCGCGCCTTCTCCGCCTCGTAGTCCGACGGCGTCCCCGCGGCCATGACCCCCTTGAAGTCCACTAGCTGCGCCTCCTCCGGGCCGAACACGACGTAGGCCGACACCAGCAGGTCCAGATTCCCATCCCTGTCGAAGTCCGCCGTCCCGCAGGAAGAGGTCCACAAGTCCGTCCCCAGGCCCGACCCGGCGATCCGGTTCTCCCAGCGCCCCTGCCCACGGTTGATCATCAGCGCCGCGCAGTGATAGCCACTGATGAAGACGTCTGGCCGCCCATCGTTGTTGAAGTCACCGACGGCGCAGCCCTGGTACCACCCGTCCCCAACCGCCTCGGCAAAGCCCGCCACGGGCTCGAAGCGCAGCCCGCCCAGGTTGCGGAAGAGCCCGCAGCGCGGGTGACCGGTGAACATGACGTCCGTCCAGCCGTCGTCGTCGAAGTCTAACAGCGCCACGCCGAAGCCGAGGGTTTCCAGGATGTTCAGGGGCGTCTTGCCGCCGTTGCTCCAGGAGAACGCCAGTCCGCTGGCCTGCCCCACGTCGGGGAAGATCACCGGCGAACCCTTCGCCTGCGCGTCCTGGGAGCTACCTACGGTCTCCGGGTTGGGCTTGCACCCCACCACGCACAGACAGCTCAACAGCAGTGCCATTCGCCTCATCGCGGCTCAAGGCCACGCCCACGCCTCGGTGCCTGCTTGGACAACTGGCGCACGACCTCCGCACGCTCCTGCCTCACTGCCGCATCGTCTCGGAGTCGCAGAGCCATGTCGTACCGCTCCGCCGCCAGCCGGAGGTCCCCCGCCTTGCGCAGCGCCCGCGCCAGCGCTAGCTGGCGCTCCGGGTCCTCGGGTTTGGCCTGCGCACGCGCCACCGCCGTCGCCAGCTCGTCCTCGATGTCAGCCAGCCGCTGGAACTCGGCCAGCAGCGCCTCCCCCCGCTTCCGCTCCCCCGCCTTCACCAGCAGCGACCCCAGGCCGAACAACGCCGGCTCGGCCCTCGGCTCCATCCACAGCGCCTCCTCGTAGTGCCCCCGCGCCGCCGCCAGGTCCCCCCGACGCTCCGCGATGCGCCCCAGGGAGACGCTGGCCTGCGGAGAAGGACCTGCCAGCCTGACGCCCGCCCGCACCGCCTCCTCCGCCGCCTTCAAGTCCGGTTTCATGGACTGTAGCATCACCGTGCCGTACAGCACCTGCGCCTTCGCCCGCTTCGGCTCCAGTTCGATTGCTCTCTTCAGGCTGCGCAGTGATTCCGCTATGTGCCCCGCCCGGAACTGCGCCTCGCCTAACGCCTCGTAGTAACCAGCCTGCTCCGGTTGCAGCTTGACCGCCTGCTGCGCTGCCCTGGCGGCCTCCTCGTTGTAGTTCAGGTCAATGCACATCAGCGCCAGTTGGTGCCACCCGTCCGCGTTGTCCGGGCTGAGCTTCGTGCACCGTTGCAGCGCCTCCCGCGCCTCCGCCGGGTGCTCGGCGGCCACTGCCAGCGCCAGGAAGAACCAGGCCTCCCCGTTGCTGGGGTCCAGTTGCACTGCCGAACGCAGCGCCTCTTCGGCCGACTCGTCGTCGCCGCTGAAGTGCAGCGCCACCCCTAGCCCGACCTGGGCAGTGCCCGACCGAGGGTTGAGTGCCAGCGCCCTACGGAACTCCCCAATGGACTCCTCCAGGCGGCCGGCGTTGAACAGCGCCCCCGCGTAGTACTCATGCCCCAGCGCGCTGCGCGGGTGCCCAGACACGTAGTCCGCCAGCTGCACCCGGTCTAACCCTCGTAGCCGCGCCTCCTCCCCACACCACGGCCGCCACATCCAGGCAGCGCCGGCCACGGCTATCAGAACGAAAGCCCCCACGCCCACGCGCCAGCACCGGCGCGCTCGTGAGGGCTGGTAGTCTCTTACCGTCTTGCTCTCTTCCGTCACCGAATGGGCATCCACCCCCGGTTCACTCCGCTCGCGCCTCAGTTCCCGCTACCCGCTCGGGTGGTTAGCCATGCAGTTCCCGTCGCGGTTGCCGTTGCCCCACGCAGTGCCGCCGTCCTGCGCCGGAGCCAGGTACCGGTTGCGTGGCAGCACCTGTTCGAGCATTACGGAGCACCAACCGAACCTGTACCACTTGGCATGGCCGTCCACGAACGATACGTTGCCGCCGTCCATGTGCCGCGGCAGACCCCACTCCCGGAACGCCCAGCTCAAGTCGCCGGTGACAAGGTCGGGGTCGTCGCCGAAGGTAGTATACTCGGTGCACCACACACTGTTGCAATTATTCCCCTTCCAGTCCCGGCAGGCCCCCCCACCCCAGTCGGAGTGGCCCTCAATGAGCAGGATACAGTCCGCAGGTGCCACAACCTCCGACTGGTTCACCCCGCGGCCCTGGTACAGGTTGTTGTTGAAGAGGTAGTCCACCGCCGTGCGGTTCCAGTCCTTCCAGCAGGGGTTTGCGACGTCGTGAATGTCGCGGGCGGACGGGCACCAGTAGACCGGCTCATTCCTGACGTACGTAGCGACGGAGTTCTGCCAGTCACTGGTGCCCCCGTCGTTCTGCCAGCCGCCCTTCGGGAACATCTCGTTGTAGTCCCCGACGTACATCTGGATCGACATGTTCAACTGCTTGATGTTGGACAGACAGGAGGCCGCCCGTGCCTTCTCACGCGCCTTGGCGAACACGGGAAACAGAATCGCCGCGAGGATTGCTATGATGGCGATGACTACCAACAACTCAATAAGCGTAAACCCGCTGCGTCCCTTCATAGCACGGCTCCCTTCTCCGTCAATGAGATAACCCGCCTCGCGCCACTGCGGCTCGCCCACACCAGGCGGCCGCGAACAGCTTCTCGCCTGCTGCTTCGTCCCCCATAATACAGAGGTGCAGCAATCTTGTCAATACCATGGTACAATTCCGCTGCCCTCGCCCAACCTCCTCCCTGCCCGCAGAAAAAAACCGCCTTTTTTTCCTGCCCTGCCCACCTGGACCCACCAGGTCTCTGCAACAAACTTGCCAAGAGGCCCTCGTCCATCAGTTGGATGCGGTCCAGCCCCTTCAGCCACGCCTCCTCCCACACCGGCCCTTGCCACCACCATACCGCCGCCACAGCCACGGTGCCCACGCCCACAACTCCCCCCCACAAAAGCGAACGTCGCCCTATGGGCGACGTTCTCTCTACAACTCCATTTGTGTTGCTGACGGGTGCAGCACTCACCGCTAGGTTGCCGCGCGGCCGGAGCGACCGGGAGGCTACTGCGGGTAGACCTGCAAGCAGTTGGCCGTCTCGTTGTCCGCAGACCACTTCCAGTTCGGATCGTTCTGCCGCGGGTTCATGTGCTTCCACGCGGGCAGCGCCCCCTCCAGTTGCACCCGGCACCAGCCCGTCTTATACCACTTAGCGTGCCCGTCAACGAACGAGACGTTGGCGCCGTCGAAGTGCCGCGGCAGGCCCCAGGCGCGATGGTCCCAATTCAGGTCGCCGGTGACCATAGCCTCCTGTGAGCCCCACGTGCTGTACTCCCCACACCAGACACTGGGCCCGGTATACCCGACCCAGGCCGTGCACGACCCCCGCCCCCAGTCCTGGTGGCCTTCGATGAGCAGGATACAGTCCGCCGGCGCCACCACCTCCGACTGCTTGACCCCCCGGTTGTCGTATAGGTTGTTGTTCATAATGTAGTCCGTGGCCGTCCGCCACCAGTCCTGGTTATCGGGGTTGTTGCGGTCGAAGTGCAGATCCCGGCTCGACGGGCACCAGTAGACCGGCTCACTCCTGACGTACGGGGCGATGGAGTTCTGCCATTCAGTGGTGCCCCCGTCGTTGATCCAGCCGGACTTCGGGAACATCTCATCATAGTCCCCGATGTAGAACTGGATCGCCATGTTCAACTGCTTGAGGTTCGACAGACAGGAGGCCGCCCGTGCCTTCTCGCGCGCCTTGGCGAACACCGGGAACAGAATGGCGGCGAGGATGGCAATGATGGCGATCACTACCAGCAACTCGATAAGCGTAAACCCGCTGCGTCCCTTCATAGCACGGCTCCCTTCTCCGTCAATGAGATAACCCGCCTTGCACCACTGCGGCTCGCCCACACCAGGCGGCCGCGAACAGCTTCTCCCCTGCTGCTTCGCCCCCTGTAATACAGGACTGCAACAATCTTGTCAATGCCCTGTTACAATTCCGCCGCCCTCCCCTAACCTCCTCCCTGCCCGCAGAAAAAAACCGCCTTTTTTTCCTGCCCTGCCCACCTGGACCCACCAGGTCTCTGCAACAAACTTGCCAAGAGGCCCTCGTCCGTCCGCCTTGCGCTTGCCTGACCGCCGCCCTCCTGCGAACGCTTCGTCTGTCTCGTCATGTCTCCGCGGCCCACCGCTTGCGCTCATCCGGGCCACCACCCATCGGCCCAAAGGAGTCCCCGGCTGCCACAAGGAAGACAGCCACCAGAACCCAGGCCTGCTGACAGGCATGGCAGGCAGGCCGGGAAGCAGGGAGGTGATCCCTCGTGCCCGAAGAGCAAGAAGCGCCAGTTGCCAGGCTGGTTGGAACCGTCAGCCATTTCTTCCCGCACCCGCTCGTGGCTGCCATCGAGCTTACCGACACCCTCAAGGTCGGCGACACCATCCACATCAAGGGCGCCACCAGCGACTTTACCCAGGTCGTCGAGTCCATGGAGATCGAGCACGAGCAAGTGCAGGAGGCCGGGCCCGGCACCAGCATCGGGATCAAAGTCGTGGAACGCGCCCGCCAGGGGGACAAGGTATACGTGGTCTGAGACCCATCTCCCACAAGCGGTAGGGGCAAAGGCTGCCAGCGGAGTCCGCCGCCCGCGGGCCGGACTGCCGCCTGGCCGTTGACGTTACCCGGACCAACGTCGTACCAGTGCTCATCCGTGTGCGGATTCCGCAGGAATCCGCACATCCGTGCCTGATTCCCTGCCGCTAGGCCTCCGTCAACCGCACCAGCAGGTCCGCCAGCGTCAGCAGGTCCAGGGCGTTGTGCTCGCAGATGGGCTGAAGCAGCCGCGCGTCGCCGCTGGCCACGAAGTCGTGATAGGTCTGCGGGATCTCCTCGCCGGGGATGTCGGCCAGGCTGCGCGACCGTTGGCAAAGCTCCCGCTCTACGGTCTGGAGCTTGCAGTCCGGCAGCGCCTTGCCGAATCGCCGGCGGGCGTGGGGCAGCAGGTCTAGGTGCGCCGTCTCGATCCTGCCGTCCATCAGGTGGTAGACCATGCGGTCGTGGATGAAGGGCAGGTCAAACGTCCGGCCGTTGTAGGTCACCAGCACCTGCGCGCGCGTCAGCGCCTCGTGTATGTGCCGCAGCAGGGCCGGCTCCTCAGTGTAGTCCCGCGCCAGCATCTGCTCAACCCGAAACTCTCCCTCGCCGTACGTCATCACCCCGCACAGGAAAAGCGGCACGCTCTGAAGCCCGGTCGTCTCCGTGTCCAGGAAAGCGATGTCCTCGGGTTCGACGCTCGAAAGAGGGGCGAATTCCTCGTGGACCTGCGCCAAGTCAGCCCGCGCGAGCATCCCCAGGAATCGCGGCAGCGGCGAGGGATGCTGGCTCACCTCGACCTCGCGCCGCCGCACGACGTAGAGCGTCCCCAGCTCGTTGCTGACCACCTCCCCGGGCAGGCCGACCTCCAGCGGCACTACCTCCCCTGCGCCAAGGCGCTCGGCCCACCCGCGAGAGGGCCTGACCTGCTCTCCCTTCCCGAGGCCGGCCACTCGCCTCTTGAGCCGCTCGCGGACGGGCCGCGCCAGGCTGCGACGCGGCGACTCCTCCTGCGGAGCGCGGCGCGGCGGCCCATCAGCGCTGCGCAGCGGGGCCTGATCCGCCGGCCTCTGCCCCTTCTCGCCTGGCTGCTTGGCCTTGTTGCCGAGCCGGGCCAGTTTCCTCCTGACTTCCCTGGGCAGGAGCACCCTATTCACCAACTCGCGTCAGCATGGCGCACAACGGCCCTCTCGTGCTCCTCCCCGCGCGGCTTCGCCGTTGCCGGCACCCGAAGTCTTGTCGTTAGCCGTACCCTCGAATCCAGTCGCTGGCCGTACCCTCGAATCTGGCCGTTCGCCGTACCCTCGACCTCCGCCGTTTCCCTATCTGTGTGGATCCGTGTTCATCGGTGGCTATCCCAGTCCGTGCGTGACCTCGGCTCGCCGGCCCGCGGCCGACAGCGCCCTCCGTTCACCCTCAGGCTCCGCCGGGACCATGAACCTGGGCATGAAGTCCGAAGAGGGGAACACTCCGCAGATCCCTCGGTCATGCAGCCACAGCCCGGTGTTGATGTACCCCAGCGCCGGGCCGCACACGTTGGCGGCCATGGAGGTCTCGTCGCCCAGGGTGAAGGTGTGCTGGCTCTGTCTGCCCTCGAACGTGCGGCCGCGGATGGTCACCGTGGTGCTGACCGGCTTCTTGGCGTGGCGCGTGTCCACCACCCCCCCGACTTTCACCTTGCTGCGGTCGCATACCCCGGCCACCTCTAACATCACGTCGTCGGCGTGCTCCATGTCCGCCAGCTCCAGCAGCCCCCGGCGCCGCTCCAGCTCCGCCTCGATCTCCTCCTCGGTCATGGTTCTGGCCTTCTCGACATCGAAGCCCGGCAAATGAGCGATGTCCTCGCGGATGGTGGCGCGGTAGGCGTCCCAGTTGGCGATGCCGACGCCGAACCAGATATTGACCTCTTCGATCTCCACGTAGCTCTGCGCCGCCAGGGCCGCCGCCGCCGTCAGCAGGCCAGGGGTGGCCCCGGCGCCCGTGATGTAGGTGATGCCCGCCTCTTGGAGCAACCCGTACAGGTCCAGCATCATCTCCACCGCCGTCGTGCGCTTGAGCGCGTCTACCATCACCCCCCGGTACCCGCCCTCCGCAAAGCGTCTGGTGACCTCCGGGATGAAGCTGTTGGGCAGGTTTGGCAGCGCCACGAAGATGGCGTCAACGTGGCGGCCGAAGGCGATCACCTCGCCCAGGCTGTCCTTGCTCAGCCCTCCGACTGAGCCCCCGCCGCGCCCGGCCGGGCCAGGCGTGCTGCCAACCACCCCCACCCCTGCCGCACGCGCCACGTCCTTCAGCTCCAGCCCGCGCTCGTCCGCCGCCAGGCCGGTGCTGTCGCAGATCGCCACCAGTTTGACGTTCGGCTTATGCTCCAGCAGCGCCACCATGCTCCGCCCCAGGCCACCAGCGCCCAAAACCGCCAGCTTGATCGTTCGCTCCGTCATGTTCCCCTCCGTCCTCTGGAGTGCAACGTCCCCTGCCTTCGCGGGCCGTAGCCCGCTTCGGCCTTCGCGAAGCCCGCTACGGCGGGCGAAGGAAGGTCGGCGGGCGCGGGCCTGACGTTGCACAAGGTCTCCTGATGTTGCACAGCGTCTCCTGACCTCGCAGGTCCGCCGTTAACCGCTCGGCCTCGCGAATGCTGCTCCCTGCCGGGCCTCACTCCTGCCCCTCGCGTTCCACGCTCCGCCGCACGGTCTCCCGCCCCTTGTCGGTGAGGGCAGCGAAGAGCATGCGCGGGCTGGCCAGATCGCCTTTGCGCAGCAGGCCGGCGTCCACCAGCGCCCCTAGCTCCCTCTCCGCTACCTCGATCTCGTCGTGCAACAGCCGGGCCACCTCGCGGGCCGAGACCTCCTTCTCGCCTTGCTCCTCCTTCTCGCACAGCGCCTTCAGGATCTCCCATCCCGTAGGTGTCAGCATCTCCCTGCTCCTCTCCGACGCCAGGCAATCATCCTCGCCCCCGCCAGCAGCCGGCCCTTCGGCCGGCACCCTCCGTTTTCCGCTTCGCACCACCCGAAACCTGCCAAACCTCAAGCCCCCAGCCCCGCCCCCTCGCGTATCCCCCGCTCCTGCTCGATCTTCTGCTGGTAGCCGCTGGCACGGTAGGCCGCCAGCGGGTCGGGGGCCAGGCCCATCTCCGTGCGCACCTGCCGCAGCAGCGGCTCCACGTCGGTGTTGAAGGCCTCCTGCACCAGGTTCTCCGCCCGCACCACGTCGCACTCGAGCTGCGCCTCCTGGAGCGCCTGCCGAGGGATCATCAAGGCCTTGGCGTACGCTGTCTGGATGCGCGCGACGGTCTGGATCATCTCCTCGATCTTCGGCTTGATGGTGTGGCTCTGGTCCACCATGAACGCAATCTCGCCTGCTTGCCCGCCGGAGCCTTCCGCCTTCGCGAGAGGGACGTAGCGCCTTCGGCGGAGTCCCTGGCCAAGGCGGGCCGTCCCGTCCTCCTCGGCCTTGGCGATCTCGTGGTAGATCAGGAAGAGCTGGTAGGGGTCAATCGAGGCCGCCGTCAGGTCGTCGTCGGCGTACTTGTGGTCGTTGAAGTGAAACCCCCCGAAGCGCCCCTCGTCAATTAGGAACGCCACCACGTGCGGCAGGTTGGTGCCGGGCAGGTGATGCCCAATGTCGGTCAGCACCTTGGCCCGCTCGCCGCATTGCTGGCAGATGCAATAGGCCATGCCCCAGTCGGCGATGTCCGTGTGGTAGAACCCCGGCTCGAACGGCTTGTACTCGATGAGCATGGTCATGGAGTCCGGCATGGCCCGGTAGACCTGTTGCAGGCACTCGATGGCCCGGTGCTTGCGCTGGTTGAAGTCGCCCTGGCCGGGGAAGTTGGTCCCATCGGCGAACCACAGGCTGAGCCGGTGGCTGTCCACCCGCCTGGCTATCTCGATGGAGTCCAGCATGTGCGCGACAGCCCGCTCGCGGGCCTCTTGGACCGGGCTGGCGATGCTCCCGTACTTGTATAGCTGGTCCTGGAAGCAGTTGGGGTTGATGGCGCCGATCTTCAGGCCCAGGCTTTCGGCCTCTTGTTTGACCGCCTCGAAGTCGCCTTCCTCGACCTTGCCGGCCGGGAACACGAAGTCCCACAGCACGTGCACTGCCACCGTGGGGGCCACGCCGGTGAGCTCGTGCACCTGGGCGGCGTCGGCCAGCTTCTCCGAGATGGTCACCGCCGCGCCGGGCTGCTTGAACACCCCGAAGCGCGTCCCCGAGTCGGCATAGCCCCACGAGGGCGTCTCGATCTTCTGCGCCTTCAGCCGCTGCTTGACCCCAACGAAGTCAACGCCTATATCTTCCAGCTTCGCCTCTAAGAGCTTACATGCCTCGCGCCAGTCGTACGCCATGCGCCTCCCTCCTTACCGCTGTCATGTCCCGTGGGTGAAGCCGTTTATCGTAGATCGTACATCCTACATCGTACATCGCTTTTCACATCCACCGCTTCCGCCGGAAATACGCCAGCATCGCCCCAGCTACGATCAGCATGACCATCCAGACCATGGCGTAACCGTAGTGCCAGCGCAGCTCCGGCATATGGTCGAAGTTCATGCCGTAGACGCCCACCAGGAAGGTCAAGGGGATGAACAGCGTGGCGATGATGGTCAGCACCTTCATGATCTCGTTCATCTTGTTGCTGACGCTGGAAAGGTACACGTCGAGCATCCCCGCGGCCGTATCCCGCAGCGCCTCGATGGCATCAATGACCTGGATGGTATGGTCGTACACGTCGCGCAGGTAGATGCGGGTGGATTCGTGGATGAGTTGCGTCTCGCCTCGCTCCAGGAAGCTGACCACCTCGCGCAGCGGCCAGACGGACCGGCGCAGCGATATCATGTTCCTCTTCAGGTTGTGGATAGGCTTGAGGGTCTGTGGGCCGGGGCTGGTGACCAACTCGTCCTCCAGCTCCTCGATATTCTCTCCCAGCCTCTCCAGCAGCACGAAGTAGTCGTCCACGATGGCGTCAATCAGAGCGTAGGCCAGGTAATCGGCGCCCATGCTCCGCAGGCGACCCTTGCCAGCGCGGATCCTCTCTCGGATCGGCTCGAACACGTCTGGCGACCACTCCTGGAACGAAACGACGAAGTTGGGCCCCAGGACCAGGCTCACCTGCGTCGCCTGCATCTGGCCTTCCTCGTCGCAGTATGGCATCTTCAGCACGATGAACAGGTACGTGCCGAAGTCCTCCATTTTGGGCCGCTGCTGGGTGTTGACGATGTCTTCCTGGATGAGCGGGTGCAGGCCCAAGCGGCTGCCCAGTTGCTCCACGATCTCGACCTCGTGAATGCCGTCCACATTGATCCAGGTTACGGTAGGCGCATCTTGCAGAGGGAAGCATTCCTCAACCGTCCTTGCTTCCTTCTCACGCAGCCCCTCCTGGTCGTAGTCAATGACGGTGATCCGCGTCTTCTCCAGCCTCTTCTCGCCCACATGCACCAGCGTCCCCGGCGGCAGCCCGGCCTTCTCCGATCGCCTGGCAGCTGTGTCCGTCACGCCCAATCACCTGCCCTATCGAGCAATGGGGCCTCCCTGGCAAACGCGGGGTGGCCTTGTAGGGACGCGGTTTACCCGCGTCCGCCCCCGCCATGTCCCGCTCCGGTGTTTCGGCAGCGCTCCGCCGCCATAGCTATCTAGCGTCGGCGACTTGTTTACCCTGAGCCCTGCCGAAGGGC
>Ga0315282_10000941_pt1 | contig 56972 bp, 50 predicted proteins | sample YL17G07_20_MG_FD_203693 | JGI IMG/M metagenome (GOLD analysis project Ga0315282, IMG submission 203693) | Sediment microbial communities from Yellowstone Lake, YNP, Wyoming, USA - YL17G07_20 | ecosystem: Environmental > Aquatic > Freshwater > Lake > Sediment | place: USA: Wyoming | collected...
GTGATTGGCTAGCTAGCTAACGAGAACGGTAGGGGAAGTCGGGGCGAGACGCCCCTCGTACAAGGGAGGAAGGAGAGGGCGAGGCAGCAATGACCATGAGACAGAAGCTCACGAGGCGTACGTTCCTCAGATGGGGGGCCGCGGCGGGCGCGGCGATGGCGGCGGCGACGCCGCGGAGGGCGGCAGCGCAAGAGGCGGCGCCTGCGTTCCGGTTCGGCGTCTCCACGATCATGTACCACGACAGCCCCTTCGAGGTGGCTATCGAGGAGATCGCCAAGACCGGCTGCCAGGCGGTGGACGTGTGGGACGGAGGGGGTAGGACGCCGGTGAACCACATGGAGTGGGTGGAGAAGAATGGCCCGGACAAGGCGCGCCAGTTGGTGGAGAGCTTTGGGCTCAAGCTCTGGGCGTTCTCCATCTACTGGTCGCCCGGCGGCAGCCATCTGGAGCGCCTGGAGTGGCTGAAGCAGGCGGGGGGCGAGGTGGCCGTGCTGGGAGGGGGAGCGGGCGCAGACCAGCCCGTAGAGGCCGGGATCAGAGGGCTGCTGCCTCTGGTCGAGAAGGCGGAGGCGCTGGGCGTGAGGATCGCGGGCGAGAACCACGGCGGGTCGTCGCTGAACTCGATTGCCTCGATGCGCGAGTTCGTGGCGCTGGCGAAGTCACCGGCGCTGGGGATAGCGCTGGCGCCGTATCACGTCATGGGCGCGGGCGAGTCGGTGCCGGAGGCGATTGAGGCGGTCGGCTCCAAGCTGTTCTTCTTCTACGCCTGGCAGCAGGCGCCCGGCATGCGCGAACTGCCCGGAGATGGCACGCTGGACTTCCTGCCGGTGCTGAAGGCGCTGCGCAAGGTGGACTACCGGGGTCACCTGGGCATCTTCACGCATACCCATGTACCCAAGGACGAGATGACCAGCGCGGTCATAGCGGCGAGGGAGTACCTGGAGGGGCTGGCGGAGCGGTTGTGAGGCGCTGAGGCAGGCACTGGGTTCTTCGCTCCGGCCCGCCGCACGGCGGGCCGGTCGCTCAGAATGACAGGGGCGCATAACGGCAGGGCAGGAGGTCCTTCGGCAAGCTCGGGGTGTGCGACTATGGAGTGCAACATCCCCTGATGTTGCACTGCGCAAGCCCGTTTGGCTTGCGCCCGCACAATCGGGTGATTGTGCACTCCAGAAACGGCCGTCCTTTCGGCAGCCCTTCGGTCTGCTCAGGACAAGCAGACTGCCGGAACACCTAACGCCTAGTCGGCAGCAGGAGCTGCCTCCTACGCACCTACCTCGGCGCTCGTCGGTCGCCGCGAGACGCGGCTCCTACAAAGGAACGGCCCCCCCTAACCTGAAACCTATCCGTTCGGCGGGTACTTTGGGATCATGGGCACGTCCAGGTTGACGTCGGGGCCGAAGAACTTGATGAGCAGGAGGTCGTCGCGGCCCGTGTTGGTGATGGTGACCGGCTGGGTGGCCTTCTGGTGGCTGACCACGAACTCCGACTGCCAGGTGATGCCCGACTCGATGGGCAGGCCATCCACGGTGCCCTTGCCGCGCCAGACCAGCACCGAGTAGACGCCGTTGTCTTTGCTGGTGAACGACTGGCCGGGCTTGACCACCAGGCGCTTGCCGGTGAACCTGGTGGTGTTGTAGTAGATCCAGTGCTCCACGCCGCCGGGCTGGTCGCCGCCTGCCACGGGCCGCGGCTCCAGGTGGCGGTTCTCGTAGAAGTAGGGGTCGCCGCTGATCTCCCAGTCAACCTGCTCCAGAACCGCCCGCTCGCCCTTGGACTTGCGGTCGTCGGGGTGCACGTCCTTGAAGAGCAGGTCCTTGGAGATGATCTTGCCGGCCACCAGGGCCTGGAGCATGGCGAAGACGTCGCTGTCCTCCTGAAGCTCGATGGTGAGCGCGGTGCCGGGCGCGTGCAGGCCGCCGGCGGGTAGGTGGAAGCCCTCGCCGGGCACGAGCAGCTCGGCGCTGGAGTGGCGCAGGATCAGATCGCTGTTCCAGTCCACCAGGTAGGGCAGGAGGAGGTCCTGCTTGCCCTGCTCGACGATGGAGGAGTGCACGCCGAAGAACGTCTCGGGGTGCGGGCCCACGTCCACGTCCTCGGGGAAGTAGTAGGCCTCCTCCTTGGGGTTGGCGCCGACCTTGGCGGCGTCAGCCTTCATCTGGTGAATGTGGTAGGGGATGCGCGCGGCGAAGTCGTAGATCTTGGCCAGCCGGCCGAGCTGATTGCCGTGCTTGCGGGCGTACTCCGCGCCCATGATCTGCGGGCCGGCCACCGTGACGGCTTCCTTGAGGGTCATGCGCTCGCCTTCCAGGGCCAGGTAGCTGAGGCCCTCGTCGGGCGGGCCGACCGCGTTGTCGGCCTTGGTGGTGGAGCAGAGCCAGCGCTCGCAGAGGAAGCCGCGCTCGCCCACGTCATAGTCGGCCTCAGCCAGGCCGAGTCGTCGGCCGGGGGGCAGGAAGTCTCGGGCCACCCAGGCCGGCTCGCAGAACAGAATGCCGTTCCACTTCTCCAGTGCCTTCTCGACGATGGCCGCACGGGCGGTGGGGTTGGTCATGGGAATGCCTCCAGAGCGGCAAGCAAGCCGTTGCCGCAGAGAGATGATAGGGACGACGAGGCCTAGCATTCGCCGCCGGAGGCCCAACCCCTCTTGCCCGGGGCCACGGGCTAGGCCAGCATCGCCTTTGCCAGGAGGCGGATGACGATCGCGCTGATCGCCTCCGCCACCACCAGCGCGCCGACGATGCCGCCGGCGGCGCGGCCGCCGCTGAGCTTGCTGCTCTCTTTGAAGGCGAAGACGAGCAGCACGATGTACCAGGCGATGAAGACAAGAGCCAGGAGGCTCAGGCCCAGGAAGGCGGGGTTCATGGCGGCCTCGGGATGCAGCAGCATGCTGCCGTCAGGCCACACCTCCACCAGGCGGTTCAGCCAGCGTCCCATGACCTGCTGGCTGGTGATCAGTACTGCCGGGATGTAGGCAACCCGCGCGAGGGCAGTAGTGGCGAAGTACGGAAGCGGGTTGCGCCCCTCCCGGGAGAGCATGGCTCCGGCGGCCCAGAAGGCCAGGGCCAGAACCAACCAGGCCAAGCCCGATTCCATCAGCGTCACGGGCAACGTGGCACCGGCGCCCAGATGGATGTCCAGCGCGCCGTCCATGTGCGCCCCGCCCTGCGAGGCCAGCAAGGCGAGGGCCAAGACCACCACCACACCCAGGACTAGAGTCACGCCAGGACTCAGCCGTCGAAACGGGTTGTACAGCACTTCCCAACTCACGTGGGTTCCCTCCATCGTGCGACGCAGACAGATACCTACAGGGCTTTCTCTGCAACGAAGTTGCCGCGGCTGTGGGCCGCGCTCAGGCTCCGCCAGGCCAGGAATGGCGGGCCGTCGGCGCGAAGTACCATGCAGACCTGGCGTCCGCAAGACGCTGCCTGCGAAGGAGCCAAAACATGGGAAGCGAAAGCCCGACCCAACCTCCCCACCAGGGCCTGCGCATCCTGCTCAACGTCCTGGGTGTCATGTGCCTGGTGAAGGCCCTGGGGGCCTTCCTGCCCAGCACCTGGCTGCACGCGCTTATGGACTTCGCCGTGGGCGCCCTGGGGGGCCCGGGGGCAGGCACCGTCGGCCCGGTGTTCTGGTACACTGCGCGACTGTGGGGCCCCGTCTGCATAGGCATCGCCTGGATGTCGTTCGCCGCCGCCCGCGACCCGGAGCGCTACCGACAGTTCATCAATGCCGTCATGGTCACTTTGGCCGCCTGGGTCGTCCTTTGCCCCGTCTTTGCCTACAGCGCGGGCGTGCCGCTCGTCTGGTCTGTGGAGCACAGCGTCTTCTCGCTGATCCTACTGCTGCTGTTTCTGGCCTTGTACCCGCGGCGGGCGGTCGCCGCCGAGTAGCTCCTGGGCGAGCTCCCCCATCTGGCGTTGAAGCGGCCCCGGGGCCACGCAGTTGTGGTGGGGTTGCGTGGGTCGCGCTCTCCTTCGGAGCACCTCCAGCCGGGCTGCCAGCCGCAGGCCTTGCAGGCAGGAACTTGCGGCGCCGAAAGGCAACCTAGTAGCTGCGGCAGGTTTGTGGGCTGCCGCATTGCAGGGAACCGCCGGTTGGGTCATTATACAGCATTCGGGCAAGGTTGCTCGTGCTCCGTCCCCGACCCCCGCCAAGGGCGGCGGGGTCGGGGCTTCGCAGAGCCGGATCAGTACCAGGGGCATGTTCGCTTGCGCAGGTACACCCACATCCTGCTTTGGCTCGGCCTGGCGCTGGTTTGCGCGGGGGCAGGCTTGGCCGCCGAAGCGCCCCAGGGCGCGAAGGTGGCCACCGCACAACCATACCTCCAGCGGCCCGACTGGGGGCGGCTGGTAGGGTTCGTGGTGGACGCGGACACCGGAGAGCCCGTCGCCGGGGCCAGCGTGACCGTGGCGGTGGATGGCCAGTTCGCCGACCAGGGGCAAACCGTGGGGCAGACGGACCAGCAGGGGCGTTACGAGGTGCGCGCGCCCATGGGCCGGATCAAGCGGGCCACCAAGTTCAGCCTGCTGGTGCTGGTGGGGGCGGCGGCCATAGAGAAGCGGGAGGAGCGCAACCTCCAGATCACGCAGGCCAACCTGCGCGTGCAGAAGTCGGGCTGCAAGCCGTTGCTGGCGCCGGTGACCGCCGCGCACGCTTCGCTGCCCAACTTCATCCTGTTTCTGCACGATATTCTGCTGGCCAAAGAGTCGTCGCCGTTGCCCTCATTCTCGCCCGACAACCGCGGGTGGGAGGAGCTGGAGCAGTTCAGCATAGAGCCGACCATCTGCGCGCCGGGCGAGCAGGTGACCATCAAGGCCGTGATGCGGCTGCCTCGGGAGAAGGGCGTGTACTACGAAGTGCACGCGGTGGCCCAGCAGAAGATATTCGCCCGCGACATCTCCAGGCTCAAGCCGCCGGTTGGCGTGCAGCCCTCGCGGTTGGTCGAGTACGTCAACAGCTTCCCGGCGGCCACGCGCCCGCAGCGGGAAGCGCAGGTGGTGCGTCCGGCCATCTACCGGCGCCTGGGCGTGGTGGAGGAGTCGTGGGTGCCGGCGGGCGCGCCGAAGGTGCTGGTGCAGGTGGTGGACTCGCCGGAACGCCGCCAGGCTGCGGAGTTGTGCCAGGAGGCATTCAAGCTGCGCGAAGAGGGGCAGTTGCAGCGGGCGCTGGAGAAGGCCCAGGCCGCGGTGCAAGCCAGCAAGGGCTACCGGTACGCTCTCGAGCTTTCGGGCGACCTCCAGCTCGCCCTGAACGAGCCGGGGGCTGCGGCCGACAGCTATCGGCGGATGCTGGACATCGGCAAAGACAAGAGCAAGGAGGCGGGGGACGGTTACCCGAAGCTGGCCGAGGCCCTCATTGCTGCGGGTCGGGCGCAGGAGGCGCTGGACGCGCTCAAGAAGCTGGATAAGGACCCCGACACCCTGACGGCAGCGGCGGAGAGCAAGATGCCCAGCAGCTTCAACGTGGCTATGGCGCGGGGCTATCTGGCCCTGGGCAAGCTCAAGGAAGCCGACGAGAGGCTGCGCCGGGCCATTGACATCCCGGCCGACCTGCGCAAGCGCGTGGCTCTGGAGCGGGCGGATGCGGAGTTGGCCCAGCAGCCTGAGAGCCTGGACGGGCACCTGGCGCGGGGCAGGGCGCTGCTGGATTTGCAGCGCTGGGCCGAAGCCTTGGCTGAGTTCGACCGTGCCGCCCAGATTGACCCGCGCGACCCGTGGAGCCGCGTGGACATGGCGCAAGCTCTGAGCGACGACCTGGGGCGCTACGACGAGGCCGCAGCGCAGGCCCGGGCAGCCGTGGCCCTGGACGCGAGCAATGGCGACGCGCTGCTGGCGCTGGGCGATGCCCACCGGGACCTGGGCAACTACGAAGAGGCGGCCAAAGTGTACGAGCGCCTGGCCACGGTGCGGCCCAGCGACTTCGCAGCGCGCCACTGGCATGCGCTCATGCTGCTCTGGCAGGGCCAGACGGCGCGGGCGGCCACGGAGCTTCAGGAGGCGCTCAAGCTGGCTGAGGCAAAGGGCTCGGCCAAGAGCGGGTACGTGTTCAACCCTGTCTTCCCGGAGACCAAGACCAAGCGCATGGCCTGGGGCTACCGGCACCAGGAGGCGGATTGGGACTACGTGATCCTGGACAGCCTCCAGGCCCTCCAGCAGGCCCCGCAGGCGTTTCTGCCCCGGTACAACCTGGCGCGGGCTCTGGTGGAGCTAGACCTGCCGGTAGCGGCCATCCCACGCCTGGAGGCGCTGCTGGCGGAGCGGCCGGATTACGTGGAGGCCAGCTACTACCTGGCCAAGGCCTACCTTGAGCAGGGGGACCGCGAGCGGGCACGCCAGGGATTGGAACAGGTGATCGCGGCCAATCCCAAGCATCCGTATGCGCGGCTGGAGCTGGCCCGCCTACTGCTGGAAGACGGCGAGCAAGCGGGGGCGCACCGCCAGATCGCAGCCCACCAGGGCAACTACCCGGAGGCGGCGGGGTCCAGGGAAGCGCTGCCGACAGGCCCGGAGGAAGAGGAAAAGTAGATGCGTGCAGCCGCGACCATGTCGGCGCTGTTTACGGTGCTGGTCACTATACCAGCCGCACCGGCGCTGGCGGATGCCTTCGCGATGTCGCGCAACCGCGAGATAGAGCTGGGGCGGGAGATCGCCGCCGAGCTGGAACGGTACTTCAAGCTTGACACGGACCCCGCCCTGGTGGCCAAGGTTCAGCGCATCGGCCGGCGCATCGTAGGCGTGTGTGACCGGCAGGACCTGCCCTACGAGTTCCACGTCATTGACGATAAGGAGATCAACGCCTTCGCGCTGCCGGGCGGCTATGTCTACATCTACAGCGGCCTGGCCCAGGTCCTGCCCTCGGACGATGCGCTGGCCTTCATCATTGGCCACGAGACGGCGCACGCGGCCAAGCGCCACATCGCCCGCGAGTGGGAGAAGCTGGTCAAGATCCACGTCTTCACGCTGGGGTATGCCGACCTGGTAGGGGTGCTGCTGGGCCTACACTACTCGCGCCGCTACGAGAGCGAGGCCGACTACTACGGCACTCTATGGGAGGCCAAGGCCGGCTTTCGGCCGGAGGGCTCCGTGGAGGCCATGCAGACCCTCCAACAGATGGTGGGCAAAGAGAACAACACATTCGAGCTGCTCAGCTCACACCCGCTCACCGAGGACCGTATCAAGCGGCTGACCAAGCAGGCGGAGATGGTGAAGGAGACCGTGCAGAAGGGCAGGCCACCCGAGCCCCCCGAGCTGCCGCCAGTGCCCGACACGGGCCAGGACGAGCTGCTGGGGCCTATGGCCTCGCTGGCGCTGGCCCCCAACCCCTACTGGCCCCTGGCCACCGGCGCGCAGTGGACCTACCAGGCCACCGTAGGTGAGGCGGGGTCGCTGAAGCGCACGGTCACGGTGGTCGAGCAGCTCCCGGGCAATCCGCAGGGAGTCTTCCGCCTGCGCACCGTTTACGGGCCTGCCGTGAGCGCCGACCTGCTGGAGGCGACCCTGGCGGGCGCCGTGTTCCGGCGCCTGCGGCCGGCCAGCATCGAGGCCGACTGGGCCCTGGAGTGGATTACCGACCTCCAGCCCGGGGAACGGCGGGCCGCCGACGAAGCGGTCTTCGTCGGGGCCGGGACCGAGCAAGTCGCGGTGCCCTACGGCACGTTCGAGGCCGTCAAGGTCGAGAAGCACGCGGCTGACGACAAGCTCATCGCCACCGCGTGGTTCGTCAAGGACCTGGGCCTGGTCAAGTACGTCTCGGAACGCGACGGCCTGACCGAGGTGCTACAGGCGTACCAATCCCCATCACCTGTAGGAGCCGCGTCTCGCGGCGATTGAGAGGCCAAAGCCCACCGCCTTCCACCCCCGCAGGCTCAGCACTGCGCCGGTCCACGCCCACAGACCGTCTCTGCAAGGCGCAAGGAGAAAAGAGGAGGGCGTCTCGACCTCCGGGAAGAACAGCCTCGGAGCAGCGGGCACTTCCCGGAGGACACGAGATGCGACTGGGACTGGTCACCTACCAGATGGCCGAACACTGGGACCTGGATACCTGCATCCAGATGTGCGCAAAGACTGGGTTCCAGGGGCTGGAGCTGCGCACCACTCATGCCCACGGCGTGGAGCCGTCGCTGACAGCAAAGCAGCGCGCGGAGGTGCGGCGCAAGTTCGAGGCCTCGCCGGTCATGCTCTGGGGGCTTGGCACCGCGTGCGAGTATCACTCGCCCGACCCCGACGAGCTGCGGCGGCAGGTCCAGCTCACCAGGGACTTCGTGGACCTGGCGGCCGACGTGGGCGCGGTGGGCATCAAGGTGCGGCCCAACGGCCTGCCCGAAGGGGTGCCGGTGGAGAAGACGCTGGAGCAGATCGGCCTGTCGCTGCGCGAGTGCGGTCAGTACGCGGCCGAGCGGGGCATTGAGATATGGCTGGAGGTGCATGGGCACGGCACCAGCCACGTGCCGCACATCAAGGCCATCATGGAAGTCTGCGGGCATCCGCAGGCCTTCGTGTGCTGGAACTGCAACCCGGGTGAGGTGCAGGACGGCTCCATTCAGAGCAACTTCGAGCTGGTGGGCCGCTGGGTGCGCGAGACCCATATCCACGACCTGTATGACAACAGCTACCCGTGGACGGAGCTGTTCGGCCTGCTGAGGCAGTATGGCTTTGAGGGCATGAACCTCCTGGAGGGGCCAGGCAGCAGCGACCCGGAGCGGGTGCTGAGCTACTACAGCGCGCTGTATCGGGAGATGGTGCAGAAGTCCCACCCCCGTGCCACCGCCGCAGGCTGACTTCGGCAAGCTCAGTCCAGGGAAGCCTGCGGCTACCCACCCCGTGCCATCGGAGGAGCAACCATGCACCGACGCGAGTTTCTGTTGAGAGGCGCTGCTGCGAGTGCCATGTTGAGCATGGGCGGGCTGATGGGCAGGTCTGCCCTGGCTGCCGGCCAGAGCAAGGTGGGTGGCATGCGCCTGGGGCTGGTCACCTACAACCTGGCCAAGGACTGGACGCTGGACGAGATCATCGAGCGTTGCCAGAGAACCGGCTTCGAGGGAGTGGAGCTGCGCACTACCCATAAGCATGGCGTCGAGCCCACGCTCAGCGCCGAGGAGCGCGCCGCCGTGCGGCGGAAGTTCGAGGGCTCCAAGGTGACCCTCTGGGGCCTGGGGACCACCTGCGAGTACCACTCGCCGGACCAGGCCGAAGTGCGGCGGCAGGTTGACCTGACCAAGCAGTTCGTGGACCTGGCCGCCGACGTGGGGGCCATCGGGGTCAAGGTGCGGCCCAATGGCCTGCCCAAGGAAGTCCCCGTCGAGCAGACCCTCAAGCAGATCGGCAACGCGCTGAAGGAATGCGGGGACTACGCCGCCGCCAAGAAGCAGGAGATATGGTTGGAGGTGCACGGGGGCGGCACCAGCCTGCTGCCGAACATGCGCACCATCATGGAGACCGCCAACCATCCGTGGGTGTTCGTCTGCTGGAACAGCAATGGGAGCGACGTGAAGGATGGCTCAGTCAAGGAGAGCTTGGAGCTGGTGAAACAGTGGGTGCGGGAGGTGCACCTGCGGGAGCTGTATGCAGACTACCCCTGGGCCGAGCTGTTTGGGCTGCTACAGGCGAACGCCTTCGACGGGTTCACCAACGCCGAGATCAGCGAAAGCACCGACCCCGAGACGGTGATGCGCTACTTCCGGGCACTGTGGCTGGCGCTGAAAGGGCAGACAGGGCCCGCCGGCGCCTTCCACCCCTAGTCGGCAGCTGGAGCTGCCTCCCACTTACGCGCGGTGCAGTGTTGCGGGAGCTTGGTGCGAGAGCAAGTGCGGCCACTTTGCGTGCAATACCTGCCAGCACGCAGGAACCAGCGCCCGCCACCTCCGCAGGCTGACTTCAGCCCTTCGGCAGAGCTCAGGGCAGGCAAGCTCAGTCCAGGGAAGCCGGCTACCCACCTCATCCCCTGACACCGCGCGCGCTACAGGTGGCGCAGGTAGATCAGCCAGACGTAGATACTACTGATGATGATGGACTGAAGCGTCAGCGGGACGCCCCACTTCAGGTAGCGCTTGAAGGTGATGGGCGTGCCGCTTCTGTCTGCCAACCCCGCGACTATCACGTTGGCCGAGGCGCCGATGAGGGTGGCGTTGCCGCCCAGACACGCCCCCAGCGCCAGCGACCACCACAAGGGCACGATCAGCGGGGCGTGGGCGATGGCGACGGGGCCCACCAGGCCCCAGTGCAGGTCCTGGTTCATCTGCCGGGCCACGTCGAGGATGAGCGGGTTCATGGTGGCCACGTAGGGGATGTTGTCCATGATGGCGGAGGCGAAGGCTGAGAACCACAGCAGCAGCATGGCGGTGGCTGCCGGCTTCTCGTGCGTCAGGACCAGGAGGTCTGCGGAGAGCAGCTTGATGATGCCCTGCTTGACTAAGGCGCTGACCATGATGAACAGCCCCAGGAAGAAGAAGATGGTGGGCCACTCCACTTCCTCCAGGTGCCTGAGGGGGTGCTTGGCGGTGATGACCAGCAGCAGCGAGGCACCGGACAGGGCGATGGTGGCGGGCTCCAGGCCCAGCGCACCGTGGACCAGGAACCCCACCAGCGTCAGGCCCAGCACCGGCAGGCAGCGCCACAGCAGGGGCCGGTCGGTGATGGCCTGCGCCTCATCGAAGGCCATTACTGTGGCACGCTTCTCGTCGCTCACCTGAAGGCGTCGCCGCAGGACCAACCACACGGTGCCCGCAAAGCAGACGAAGACGATGATGCTCACGGGCGTCAGGTTGACAATGAAGTCCACGAAGGTCAAGTGCGCCTGGCTGGCAATCATGATGTTGGGCGGGTCGCCCACAAGGGTGGCGGTGCCGCCGATGTTGCTGGCCAGGACCTCGCAGATCAAGAAAGGTACGGCATCCACCTCGAGGCTATTGCAGATGATGATGGTCACCGGGGCGATGAGCAGCACGGTGGTCACGTTGTCCAGGAACGCCGACACCAGGGCAGTAATGGCCGAGAGCAGGAGCAGAATGAGGAGGGGCTGGCCGCGGGCCAGCTTGGCGGACTTGATGGCCAGCCACTGGAACACCCCGGTGTCGCGGGTGATGCTGACGATGATCATCATGCCCACGAGCAGCAGGATGGTGTTCCAATCAACGCCCGGCACGTTGCCCTGGCCATGAAAGGCTTCCTGCTGCGTCACCAGGCCCAGCAGCAGCATGAGCATGGCGCCGGCCAGGGCCGCGGCCGTCTTGTGGATCCTCTCCCAGGCGATGAGGATATAGGCCAGGAGGAAGATGCCGGAGGCGAGAAGCGCTGGTAGGGTCACTGGTTACCCGCCCTGGCAATGCCGGGATGGAAGACCGCCGCCGTGACATCCTCGCGGTTGAGGATGCCGGTCAGCTTGCCGTCGCGCACCACCGGAATCCGCCGCAGGCCGTGGTGGGCCATGAGCCGGATCACCTCGAGCAGAGGGTCCTCCTCCTCGGCCACTACTACCGAGGTCTCGGCCAACACCTCGCGCAGCGGACGCTGCGCCAGCGCGGCCAGAGCCTTGGCGTAGGGCTCGAAGCCCTCGGGCACGAAGCTCAGCTCTCCGATCTGTTCCATCCACTCGGGCAGCGCCAGGTGCAGCAGGTCGGCCTCCGTTAGCATTCGCAGGACGCGGCCCTGGTCGTCCACCACCGGCAGCCCGCTGCACCCAGTCTCCTGCATCAGCGCCGCCACCTGGCCCACCGTCGCTTCCGGCGTGACGGTGGCAACCGCCCGCCGCATGAGGTCTCGCGCGCGCATGGCCGCCAGCCTCCGTGTGTCAGAAGAACGCACTGAGGGCATTATAGTCTGAGGGTTCGGGCGGCGTCAAAGGGCTACGGCCAGTTGCAGGCCTCACCCATTCGGCCCTTCGGCAACGCTCAGGGCAGGCAAGCCCCGACCCCTGTCCCAGTGGGAGAGGGGTTCCGGACTCACGGTTTCGGCAGCGCGTCGGCAAGGTCAGGATAGGCAAGCTGCCGAAACACCCCACTGATATGAGCCCCAGGGAACGCGTCAACGCCGCACTGCGCGGCGAGATGGCAGACCGGGTGCCGTTCACCTGCTACGCGGGCCTGCTGCCGCGCGGGGAGACGGAGCGGCGGCTGCGCAAAGACGGCCTGGCGCTGGTGCATCGGCGCGGAGTGTTCACGACCGAATGTACCCACGTGGAGATCGAGCGCCGCGAGTATCGCCAGGAGGGGAAGCTCCTCGTGCGGCAGACCTTCAGCACGCCGGTGGGCCAGGTCAGCGAGACCTACCGCACCGGCGGGGGCTACGGCACCAGCCTGCGCTGCGAGTTCCTCATCAAGCGGCCGGAGGACTACGCCGTCGTCGAGTTCATGGTGCGCGACGAGGTCTATACGCCCGTCTACGATGAGTACCTGCGCGACGTGGACATCATGGGCGAGGATGGCGTGGTTGACGGCAACCTCGGCTACACTCCTCTTCAGCAAATGCTGGTGGTGCTAATGGGGCCCGAGCGGTTTGCCATTGACCTGCACGAGCGGTCAGAGCTGTTCTTCGGCTTGTACGAGGCCATCGCGGAGCGCCACCGGGAGCAGTACGAGCTGGCGGCTGACAGCCCGGCCGACGTGTTCATCTACGGCGACAACATCACCAGCGAGATGGTGGGCCTGGAGCGGTTTGAGCGGTACTGCATCCCGCGCTACAACGAGCTGGCCAGCCACCTGCACCCGAAGGGCAAGCTGGTCGGGGTGCACATGGACGGGAAGATGAAGCACCTGGCCGAGGCGGTGGCGCGGTCGGATGTTGACATCATCGAGGCGTTCGCGCCGTTCCCGGACGGCGATTTCCCGCTGGCCGAGGCCCGCCAGGCCTGGCGGCACAAGGTCATCTGGATCAACTACCCCTCGCCGGTGCACCTGTTCCCACCAGAGCAGATCGAGGCCCACACGCGGCAGATGCTGCGGGACGTGACGCCGGGCGACAGGTTCCTGGTGGGCATCACCGAGAACATCCCGGACTTCGCCTGGCCCACCAGCCTGCCGATCATCTCGCGGGTGCTGAAGGAGGAGGGCGGGCTGCCGCTCTGAGACGTCGCTGTAGGAGGGGCGTCTCGCCCCGAATGGTATGCCGTTCCAGAGGCAATCGCCGCGAGACGCGGCTCCTACCTCCACCCCCTACATCATCGCGGCGAGACGCCGCTCGTACAGACAACATGATAAGACCGGGCAGGAGCAAGCTCCTGCCCTACGTGTCGTTAGCCGTCAACCGCCCACCGCGGACCGGCTGTTACTCGTATGGTATGTTCTCCACGCGGCCGGACTTGGAGGACTTCTCGGCGGCTTCGATGACGGCGATGACGCGGCGGGCCTGCTCGGGCTTGACCTCCAGCTCGGCGCCGCGCAGCAGGTGGTCGGCCAGGTTGCGGTGGTAGGCGCCCCAGTCGGAGTCCTGGTAGCGCACCTCGGTGCGCATCTGAAGCCCCTTGACCACCGAATGCAGCTCGAAGCTGCCGCCGCCGCGGTCCACGATGGCGCCCTGGGTGCCCAGGATACGCCAGCGGGGCTTGCCCACGCAGGCGATGCTGCTGAACTGCACGTCGGCTACCGCGCCATCGTCGAACTTGATGAAGGCCTCCACATGGTCCTCGTTGGTGACGTGCTTCCAGACCAGCTTGTGGAAGGCGCCGGCCACGCCGACCATCTTGCGCGGGGCCATGAGGTTGAGCAGCCAATCGAAATAGTGCGCCCCCCAGTCGTAGAAGTGCCCGCCGGAGATCTTCTTGTCTGAGCGCCACCAGGTCCCGGGCCGCCCGTAGCCGCCGCCCCACATCTCCACGTGGAACACCTTGCCGATGCGGCCGTCGTCAATGGCCCGCTTGATGGCCAGGTAGTCGCCGTCGTGGCGGCGGTTGTGGAACACGGTGAGGGTGACGCCATTCTTCCTGGCCGCCTGGATCATGGCGGTGGCCTCTTTGACCGTGAGACACATGGGCTTCTCCACCACCACGTGCTTGCCAGCCTCCAGGCACTGGATGGCCAGCCTGGCGTGGGTGTTGTGCGGGGTGATGATCACGCACAGGCCCACGTTGGGGTTGCGGACCAGGTTGCCCACGTTCCGGTAGGTCAGGACGCCGGGCAGCTCTTGCTGGGCCACCTTGAGGCGCTGCGGGTCGGTGTCGCAGACGGCGATGGTCTGGAACCCCTCCGCGGCGTTCATCCACTCGGCGTGGGCTTTGCCCATGTTGAAGGCGCCGCCATAGCCGATGACGGCGGTGCAGATGACTTGCTTCTCGGGCTGCCTGGCAGCCTTCTTCTTGGCTTTCGGGGCCATGGGTGCAGTCTCCCTTGCTAGCGATCAGGAACGGCACGAACAGACGGAGTCAGGTGGTGCTTCGTCGCGGAAACGCGGTTTCCCTTTCGGGGGCAAGGCAGCAGCGATTGGTGGCTGGTCAACTGGTGATTGGTGGTTCCGGCAGCCCTTCGGCTCGCGGTCGCAGGCGACCGCAGCTCAGGGCAGGCAGAGCTGCCGACCTCAGTCGGCCTCGGGTGGGGTGGCGGCGGTGGCCTCAGGGCGGATGTGGAACAACTTGGCCAGGATGCGGCGGGCTACGGGGGCAGCCACCGAGCCACCGTGGCCGGCTTCCTGGCAGAAGACGGTGACCACGTAGCGGGGTTCGCTGTAGGGCGCAAAGCAGGTGAACCAGGCATGGGTCTGGTGCACCTTGTCGCGCTCGGCGGAGCCAGTCTTGCCCGCGACTTCCGCTCCCGCGAGGCCGGCAGCTCTGGCGGTCCCATGCGGTGCCGACACGGCACGGCGCATGCCTTCGCGCACCACTTGCAGCGTGGCTGCTGAGGCCGGCAGCGTGTTGCGGACAGCCGGCTGGAACTCAACGGCCTGGCGCTCGCCCTGGGGCCACTCAATGCGCTTGACTATGAGCGGCCGCAGCACCTTGCCGCCATTGGCAATGGCCGCCGTCACCACCGCCAGTTGCAGGGGGGTGACCTTCAGGTCGCCCTGGCCGATGATCGTGTTGATGGTGTCGCCCAGGGACCAGCGGCGGCCCCATTCGTCCAGACACCATTCCGGCGTAGGCACCAGGCCCGACGCCTCGCCGGGCAGGTCAATGCCGGTGGGGGCGGCCAGGCCAAACTGGCGGGCCCAGCGGCCCAGGTCGTCAATGCTGAGGCGGCCTTTGCGCACCAGCTCGTAGAAGTACACGTCGCAGGACTGCTCCAGCGCGGTGCGAAAGTCCACCAGGCCGTGACCGCCACGGCGCCAGCATTTGTAGGGGTGATGCGCTGTGCCCACGTGGATGATGCCCGGGCAGTAGTAGGTGGTGGCGGGGGTGACCTTGGTAGACTCCAGGGCAGCAACGGCAGACACGATCTTGAAGGCAGAGCCCGGGGGATAGGCCCCGCCCAGCGCCTTGTTCAACTCGGGCTTGTGCTCATCGTCCTGAAAGGCCTTCAGCTCTGCCGGCGTCCAGCCTTCGACCCACCGGTTGGGGTCTACCCCGGGGGCGCTGGCCAGGGCCAGCACTTCGCCGGTCTGGGCGTCCAGCACCACGGCTGCCGCCGATTTGCGCGTGCCGGCGATCACGCGGGCCAGCTCGGCCTCCACGGTTTTCTGCACTTCGAGGTCAATGGTCAGGTACACGTCGGCCCCGGCCTTGGGCGGCGCGGCGGCCACCCGGCGGCGGGGGCGGCCGGTGGCGTCCACCTCCAGGGTGAGGGCGCCGCGCTGGCCCTGAAGCAGAGGGCCATACTCCGGCCTGAAATCGAACGTCTTCTCCACCCCGCTGCGGCCCACGGTGGAATCCAGGAAGTAGACCCAGTCCCCCGGCAGGTCTCGCCTGTCTGTCTGGCTGCGCTTGCACAGCTGCACCTGCCGAAGCTGCGGGCACCAGAGGTAGTCGCCCACCTCGTCGTACTGCTCCTCGGTGATGGGTCCGACGTAGCCGAGGATGTGCCCAGCCGCACTGCCGTTGGGGTAGAAGCGCCGCGCAGCCTCCACGATCTCCACCCCAGGCAAGGGGCGAAGGCGCTCCTGCACCCGCGCCACCTGCTCCAGGGTGAGCCCGGAGGCGACGACGGTGCCGCCGGCGACGCCAGGACCTTCGACAGCTTTGCGCAGGCGCGGGATCTCTGCTGGAGGCGGCGCCAGCACGCTGGTGAGCTGGACCACGACGTGCTCCTGCTCGGCGGGGTCGCGAATGGCGGTGGGGTCCACCTTGAGGTCGTACTGGGGCCGGTTGACGGCCAGGGGGCGGCCTTGGCGGTCGAAGATGACGCCCCGGGCGGCCGGCGGGCGCAAGGTGGTGGTACGGCTGACCTCGGAGCGACGCTCCAGCACGTCCCACTGGGCGATCTGGAGCGACCACAGCCGCGCCACCAGCAGGGCGAAGGCGATGACGGCCAGCACGCGGAGCACGTGCAGGCGGATTCTGAGGGCTGCTTCGGTCATGAGGACAATGCCAGCACTAGCCGGAACCCGATCCCCCAGCGGTGGAGTCCGGGGACGGCGCTGGCTCCCCACCTGTCGGTTCCGGGGTGACTCCCCCCTCGCCTCCCCCACCCTCCGGGCCAGTCGGGCCAGGCGGAGGGCCCGCAGCGTGGTGCAGCGTGCAATAGCCTCCGGGGGCTGTGCCGGGCGGGAAGTAGCGCAGGGCGGTGCTGGGGCAGTAGGACGTCGCCCGCTTGCCCGACTGGGTGCAGACCGTGACCTCTACGCCGCCAGAGGGGCCCTCCGCCGGCCCAGCACCCGGGCCGTGCAGCGTGCACACGCCGCCCGGCGCCGTGCCCGGCGCGAAGATCTCCTCCCGCGTGTTCGGGCAGTAGCGCGTGGCGCGGGCGCCGCTATCCACGCAGATGGTGAGGCGCACAGGCTCCGTCTGCTGTTCCTTCTGCTGCTGGGGGCCGGCGCGTTTGCCGCCCTTGGCACCCTCCCCAGTGGGGAACTGGCTGTCCTTCAGGCCCAGGATGTCCACGGCTTTGGTCATGAAGTCACGCCAGATGGGCGCGGCCGCGCTGCCACCGTAGATGCGGGCAGTGGGTCCGCCGTCCGCACGGCCCACCCAGACTGCGGTGCAGATGTCCGGCGTGAAGCCGATGAACCACGCGTCGCGGTACCGCTGAGTAGTGCCCGTCTTGCCGGCGCAGGCTACCCCCGACAGGCGCGCGCGGGTGCCGGTGCCGCCGCGCACCACGCCCTCGAGCATGCCAATCATGGAGATGCCCGAGGGTCGGTGCAGTACGCGCTCGACTTCGGGCTCAGCCTGGTAGAGCAGCTCGCCCCGGGCATCCTCGATGCTGTCCACGTACATGCGCTTGGCGCGCAGGCCGGCGGTGGCGAAGGCGGCAAAGCCGGTGGCCATCTCCAGCGGGCTGAGTTCCGCCGTGCCCAGGGCCAGAGAGGGGAAGTGGTGCAAGCGCGTGGGCGGGATGTCTATGAGCTGCGAGGCGACCTCGACGACTTGCTCGGCGCCTACCTGCTGCTGGAGCCTCACAGCCGCGCAGTTGACCGACTGGGCCAGGGCGGAGGCCAGGCTCCACATATGCTCCTGCCCGCGGGAGTAGTTGTGGAAGGTGTGGGTGCTGTAGCCCTCCGAGACGGTGACGCTGGCGCCGCTGATGTGATCGTAAGGGCCCCAGCCGTTCTCCAGGGCGGCGGCGTACACGTAGGGCTTGAAGGCCGAACCCGGCTGCCGCCGGGCCTGCGTGGCGCCGTTCCACTGGTGCTCGCGGAACTCCCCCACACCGCCAACCATGGCCAGCACACGGCCCGTGCGCACCTCCAGGCAGACCAGGGCGCCGGTGTCCACGCGCTGCCCCGACAGCCGCTTCACGCCAGCCGCCAGGGCCTCCTCGGCGGCCTGTTGCAGGCGCGTGTCCAGGCTGGTGTAGACGCGCAGGCCGCCGCGCTGCACTACCTCCGGGCCGTAGGTATCGCTCAGCACCTTGATGACGTGGGTGGTGAAGTAGGGCGCCCGCCAGCTCAGCAAGCCCCGGGTGCGGCGCTTGGCCAGGCCCTTCTGCGCGTCTTCCTTCCTGGCCTCGGCCGCCTGGGCGGCAGTTATGTGACCGTCCCGCACCAGGGCGTCCAGCACCTGGTCGCGGCGGTGCTTGGCCCAATCGGGATGGTCGAAGGGCGAGTAGGTCGAGGGGCGCTGCGGCAGCCCCACCAGCAGCGCGGCCTGGGCCAGGGACAGCTCAGCCAGCTTGTCCGGGTCCTTATCGTAATACAGCTTGGCGGCGGTGGCGATGCCGTAGGCGCCATGGCCGTAGTTGACCTCGTTCAGGTACATCTCCAGGATCTCGTCTTTGCTGAACTTGCGCTCCATCTCGATGGCCAGGAGCATCTCCTTTATCTTGCGATCCAGGGTACGCTCCGGGGTCAGCCAGATGTTGCGGGCGAGCTGTTGGGTGATGGTGCTGGCGCCTTGCTCCACCCGGCCGCCGCGCAGGTTGTGGTACAGAGCGCGCACGATGCCGCGGGGGTCAATGCCCTGGTGCTGGTAGAAGCGCCGGTCCTCCACGGCCACCGTGGCCTGTCGGATGAGCAGGGGGATGTCCTTGAGCCGAATGAGGTCGCGCTCTTCCTCGTAGACCTTGCCCAGTTGCGTATGCTGCACGTTGCCTTTGGCGTCCGTCTCCGTGGAGTAGATGAGGGTGGACAGGCGCGGGCGGTAGTCCGACAGCTCGGTGGTGTCGGGCAGAGCGCGGCGCACGCCGGCAATGCCGCCCAGCAGCAGCCCGACGCCCATGGCGCAGAGCAGCAGGGCGCCGAGGTTGCATACCAGCAGAAACCTGCGCAGCTTGCGCAGAGCGGACGGCCGGCGCAGCATGTTCACTACGCCTCCTTGGCGCATTGTCATTATACGTCATCGAGCCGGGGAAAGCTATCGGATAGGACGCATTTGGGTGAGGCTGGGTTCCCCGCCGGCATGGACGCCCGCGCCTCGCGCTGGGCCGTCCAGAGCCTGGGCCACGCGGCATGACCCAAGAGTAGTGGGTTGGCACTGCCAACTGCCTACCGTGCACCGTCAACCGCAGGAGGACATGGAGGGGCGGTGGGGAAGTAGTGGGGGCGAGGAGACGGGTCGGGAGGCTCGGGGTATGTACGAGCTGACCGTGGAGATGGACTTCCAGGCGGCGCACCAATTGCGCGGGTACGAGGGCAAGTGCGCGCGGCTGCACGGCCACAACTACCGGCTGGAGGTCACCATCGCCGGCGAGCAGGTGAACGAGCAGGGCCTGGTCATGGACTTCGAGCGCCTCAAGGCACAGGTGAGGGAGGTACTGGAGCCCTTCGACCACCAGCACTTGAATGAGATCGAGCCTTTTGCGGAGAGGCCACGGGCCGGGCCTTCGCCCGAGGCCGCGACGACCACGTCGCCAGGGCTTCGGCCCGCAGACGGCGGGCTGAACCCTACCTGCGAGAACCTGGCGCGCGTGCTGTACGAGCGCCTGGCGCAGCGGATCAAGGGGGAGGGCGTCAGGGTGGCGCGGGTGCGGCTGTGGGAGACCCCGAACTCGGCGGTGACGTACTGGGACCCTTCGGCTGAGCTCAGGGCAGGATAGGGCCATGCCCTTCGACCCTTCGACAAGGCTCAGGGTAAACAAGGCTCAGGGCAGGCGGAGCGTAGTGCTGCTGTCGGGCGGGCTGGACAGCGCCGTAAGCCTGAAGCTGGCGCTGGACGCGGGCGAGGTGGTTCTGGCCCTGACCTGCGACTACGGGCAGCGGGCGGCGCGGCGGGAGATCGAGGCCGCGCGGGCGATGTGCCGGGAGTTGGGGGTGCCGCACGAGGTGGTGGATCTGCCCTGGCTGGGGCGCATCTGCCGCACGGCCCTCACCCGGCCCGGCGAGGAGCTGCCGCACCCCGAGGCGGCCGAACTGGACGATGCCCAGAAGGCGCGGGAGACGGCCCGGCGGGTGTGGGTGCCCAACCGGAACGGGGTCTTCGTGAACGTGGCGGCGGCCTACGCCGAGGCTCTGGGGGCGGATACGGTGGTCTGCGGGTTCAACGCCGAGGAGGGGGCGACGTTTCCAGACAACTCGGCGGAGTTCGTGGAGGCTGCCAGCGGGGCGCTCCGGCTAGCCACGCTGTCGCAGGTGCGGGTGTGGAGCCCGACGCAGGCGCTGAGCAAGCGCGAGATCGTGGAGAAGGGCCGGGCCCTGGGCGCGCCGCTGGAGTGCATCTGGAGCTGCTACGAGGGCGGGCCAGAGCACTGCTTCCAGTGCGAGTCCTGTAAGAGGCTGCGGCGGGCGCTGGAAGCCAGCGGCAGTTGGGAGTGGTTTGCACAGCGCCATCAGGTCGCATTGTCGCGCGGATGAAGGCTATCCGCAGGTCCCAGGCAACAGGCGGAGCCATGCTGCGCAAGTTCGTCGAGGGCGATCTGGACTACACCGGCGAGCAGCTTTGCAGCCTGTGGGCCTACCGAACGTTCGGCCTCCAGGGCGACTGCATCGTGGCGTTTGTGGGCCGGGCTGAGGTGGCTACCGAGCGGCTGGTGGACGAGGCAGATCGGCTGGCGGGGGCCGAGATCCGCAGCCCGCGGATGCTGCATTTCATCGCGGAGCACTTCGCGTGCGACCTGGCCACGGCCGTGGCGCGGCAAAGGCTGCTGGTCTGCATCGCAAAGGAGGAACTTGAGGGCCTGGCCGGTAGTCTTAAGCTACGGAGGCGTGGGGACGACCTGTTTCACGGGGGCGGCAAGCTCTCGGTCTCCATCGCCACGCTCAGCCCGGTGTCGGCGCTCATCCACCTGGGCCTGAACGTGCGCTCCGGTGGAGCGCCGGTGCCTACCTGTAGCCTGGAGGATTTCGGGGTGGACCCCGTGCCGGCGGCCGAGCGCATCATGGAGGCCTATGTGGCAGAGGTGGCGGACATGGAGCTGGCCTGCTGCAAGGTGCGAGGGGTGCCGTGAGGGGGGCGGCACCGGAGGCGGCGGATGTGGTCGAGGTGTTCTCGTCGTTCCAGGGCGAGGGGCTGCTGCTGGGTTGCCGGCAGGTGTTCGTGCGGCTGCAAGGGTGCAATCTGGAGTGCGTCTATTGCGACACGCCGCAGGCGCGCCAGGAGCAGCCGCAGTACCGGGTCGAGCAGACTCCAGGGAGGCAAGACTTCCGCCGGGGCGAAAACCCCATAACGGCGGCACGGCTGGTTGGGCTGATCGCCGCGCTGGACTGCCCGCAGGGGTTACACCATTCTGTGGCGATCACGGGGGGCGAGCCGCTGCTGCGAGTGAGGTTTCTGCGGGAGCTGCTGCCCTTGGTGCGAGCGCAGGGGCTGGCGGCGTACCTGGAAACCAATGGGACGCTGCCCCAGGCGCTGGAGCAAGTGGTAGACCAGGTGGGCGTGGTGAGCCTGGATATCAAGCTGCCCAGCGCGTTGGGGGGCAAGGACTTCTTCGCCGAGGCGCAGGCCTGTTTGCGCGTGGCCGCACGTACTGAGGTTTTCGTAAAGGTGGTGGTGACGCCGCAGAGCACAGGGCCGGAGATCACACGGGCTTCGGCCATGGCCGCGGAGGTGGACGCCGGGGTGCCCTTCATCTTGCAGCCGGCCACGCCCAGCGGGCAAGTGAGGGCCAGCCCCAGCGTGGGGCAGTTGCTGGAGTGGTTCGAACTGGCCAAGCGCCAGTTGGACGAGGTGCGCGTTATACCGCAGATGCACAGACAGTTGGGCCTGCTCTAGGCGCGTGTGAGGGGCAAGCCCCTGACCGACCGCCGCAGGGCCCAGCCAAAAGGGGTGAGACACGTTGCAGCGATATGTCGGCTTCGGATTGCTGGTGTTGGTGGCAGCGGGGGCGGCGCTGCTCACCTGCGCCCTGGCCCAGGAGTCGGGGCAGCCTATCATGGGCACGGTGACCATGTATGATGGCCGGACCTACACGGGCGAGATCAAGCAGGCCGCCTTCGGCATCTACGAGGGGGTGGGCATTGAGAAGGCCGCGGACGGCGGGCGGGGGTCGTTCATCCTCAAGGTTGGCGAAGAGGAGAAGACCATTGACGCCCTGAACGTGGCCAAGGTGGAGGTCGCCTGGGTGGAGCCCAAGGAGGCGGAGGGGAAGTGGTCTATTGACACCATGACCCTCACCACCAAGGGTGGCGAGGTGATCAAGGGCAAGCCCACCTGGCAGCTGGCGGCCAGCCTGCTGGAGGTAGCGGGGACCACGGATACGGCGCCCGTGCACATCACTGCCTATCCCATCAGCCGGACGACGTTCTCGCCCAAGAACCTGATAGTCAAGATCGAGGTGCAGGGCGGGGCGGCGGCTCCCGGCGGCACGGCTCCTCCTGGCGTGGTGACTGCTCCTCCGGGTGGAGGGGAGGCTGCCCCCGGCGGCGGCACGGCTCCTCCTGGCGTGGTGACTGCTCCTCCGGGTGGAGGGGAGGCTGCCCCCGGCGGCGGGACGGCTCCTCCCGGCGGCGGGGAGGTGGCCCCGGGCGGGGGCACAACACCCCCGCCGGTTGTGGGCCCGATAGCCCCCGGGGAGCCGGTAGCAGTGACGCTGACGCTGCGCTGCCCGAAGTGCGGGGCCCCCATCAGCGTGCAGATTGACGCGCACGCCCGCTAGGGGCCGTTAGCTGGCTGGGGCACCGCTCGGGGCAGACAGCTCAGGCGAGGGCGCAGTCGGTGTGCCCTCGGCCGCGCCCGCCTGCCGGGGGCTGGCGAGGCCGGCTGGGCAGGGGCGGCTGCTTTCGCAAGCAAACAGGACACCTCGACAGCGGCTGAGGTGTCCTGTTGTCTGCGCTGGCTCCCTGAGGCTGGCGGACGGGAGCAGCTAGAAGGTGAAGTTGACGCTGCCCGAGATGCCTTCTTCGTCGAAGCCGCGGGCCTCGATGTTGAAGAAGCCCACGTCGCCCATGTCGTGGTCAATGCCCACCACCGCCCCGACGTGGTGGCGCTTGTCGCCGTGTAACGGTTCGACGACCGTGACGGGCCCCGCGGGGGATGGATACCAGTAGTCCACGTCAAACTGGAGGTCGGAGTAGACCACCCCGGCATAGGGCCGGGCCGAGCCGTGAGGGACGCCCACGGTGAGGGCGGCCGTCCACTCCTTCACTTTGCCGTCGCGCAAGCCCTCGTCCCCGCCAGGAAACACCAGATCGTCGGGGGTGGACTCGGCGTACTGGCCGCTGAGCGCCAGGGCGGTGCCTTTCTCCTCGGGTTTGCAGATGCGCCACTTCAGCCCGGCCGCCCAGGACAAGCCGTAGTCGAAAACGAGGTCCACAGGTGCGTCGGTACCCGGTATTTCCCACTTTGCCTCCCCCACCTTGCCGCGGAGGCTGAGGCAGTCGGTGATACCGTACTCGACCACTCCGTAGAAGCCAGCGGACTTGAGGGATAGCTTCATCGGGTCGGGGGTCAGCAGTATATCAACATTGTCGCGGACGATCCCTTCGGCCCCGATGTTCCACTGCCCCTGCTCCGGGCCGCTGGGCCCGCCGACCTGCTGGGCCAGGGCAGTGCCGCTCAGGCACAGGACAACCAACACTGCGAGCGCGAACCAGATTCGCATGACAGAGCCTCCCTTAGCGATCTTGTGCTATGTCACGGCATGTGTTGGCGATTATACACCGAAGCGGGCGGCGAGTCAAGCCCCGGGGCGGGCCGTGTAGCAGCAAACTGGTGATGTCCGGTTGGTGCACAGTAGAAATGTCCGGTGGGGGGGAGGTGTGGGGGGCGGAATGAGGGGGCATGGAGCCAGGCTTTCACTCGCGCGTGCTCTTGATGCCCAGCGCGGCGCGGGCCTCCACACCGTTGTCGAGGAAGTAGTTGTCGGCCACCAGGCGGGCGGCCCGGGTGTAGAGCTCCCCGTAGTCGCTGACGTCGTTGATGTTGAGCATCTCGTGGTGGTAGCGGACGAAGGCCAGGGGCCCAGCCATGGGGGTGGCGCCGAAGGCGGACTCGGCCGACTGGAGGATCATGAGGCGGGCTTCGTCGCGAGCTGGTTTGGCGAAGGGGCACTCGCACCATTCGAGCGGGTAGTTGGCCGCCAGTTGCCTCACTACGTCCCGCAGCCGTTCGTGCAGGTGGGGGTACTCTATCAGGCGGTGGGCGATCATCAGGCGCATGAAGCGCTGCTGCTCGGGCGCGAACTTGACCTGCATGAGCACGTTGCGACCGCGCACGTAGCGGCGGTGGGCGCTCTCAATGGCCTTGCGGGTGCGGGCGGTGGCGCCGATCTCGAGGAGCCGCTCCCGCACGGCGGCCTCCATCTTGTCAATGTTCTCGACGATGTGTTGCAGCGCGCGTTCCCGCATCTTGGCGCGCGCCGGGGTCAAGCTCTCCATCGTGCCTTGGGTACCCTCGCAGGTGTCACTGGACGACTGCCGCGCTGAAGCCTACATCATTCGCGATGAAAATGCAACTGGCCTGGCGGCAGCCGCCACAACGCGGCCAGGCCTCCGGCCGCGCGCTAGGCCGTGGTGGGGGCGGTCACGCCGTGACAGCAGTCACGCTTCCACGGCCGTTATTGGTGGTACTATCGGAATGGTTAAGCACAACGGGCCAGCACCCCCCTCAACGCTGGCCACAGGAGGCCCTGACATGCTGACACGTTGGCAGCCGTTCCTGGTAAGCGGGCTGCTGGCCGCCTTCCTGACGCTCACGTTCGCGGCGCAGCCAGTGCAGGCCAAAGGCCACGGCGACGCGGGCAAGTTCATCACCGGAGTGATCGTGGGGGCGATACTGGCCAAGGCCTTGGACGACGACCACCATCGGGACCATCACAGACACGTGAAGTACTACCGATGTCCGTACTGCGGCTACTACGGGCCCTATCAGGGCGAGCGCTGGGCCAGGCGCCACCACAGCCACGGGCGCCGTCTGGTGCTGCGGGTGCAGGAGGGGCCTTTCGGGGACAGCTCCTACCTGCGCTACGACGAGAAGCGGCCGCGGTACCCCTACTACCCGCCGCGTGACGAGTACGGCCCCGGCCACCACAACTGGTAACGCACCAGCAAAGGCAGCGGGCGCCTCTTCAGACCTCCAGCTTGCCCTCGCGGCTGGCCGCAATGTAGTTCGCACAGGCCTCATCCACGCCCAGCAGCGCTTCGGCGGCGTGGAGGGTGGCCATCATGTGCTCGTCGCAGGGGTCAAGGATGGCCGCGTCCAGCCCTGCGCCCATGGCCAGGGCCAGCAGCGTTCTGTTGAGCAGCCGGCGATTGGGCAGGCCGAAGGAGACGTTGCTGATGCCGGCGCTGATGTGCACGCAGGGGTGGGCCTGTCGGATGTTGCGGATGGCGCTGAGCAGCAGCCGGCCCAGGGGGCGCTCGAGGCCGGTGCTCACCGCCTCCACCACCGGGTCGGCGAAGATGCGCTGCGGGGCGATGCCCCTCTCGGCCGCCGCCTCGATGATCCTCTGGATGTTGGCCTCCCGGTCGCCCTCCACCTTGGGCATGCCTGCATCGCCCAGAGCCAAGGCGACGAGGCAGGCGTTATGCTCGCGCGCCAGGTCGAGCACCGCCTCCATCTTGCCTGATTCGGCCGTGGCCGAGTTGAGGATGGGCGGCAGCCCCTGGTAGACCTCCAGCCCGGCCCGCTGCACCTCGGGATCGGCGCTATCAATGGCCAGGGGCAGGTCGGTGGCCTGTCGCACGGTCTGAATGAGCCAGGCCATGTCCTGCTTCTCACTGGCCGGGTCGCGCCCGGCGTTGCAGTCCAGATAGTGGGCCCCGGCGGCGGCCTGCGCCCGCGCCTCCTGCTGGATGAAAGCCGCGTGGCGGCTGCGGATGGCCTCCCCCACCTTCTTCTTGGTGGCGTTCAGCCGTTCGCCGATGATGATCACTGGGGTTGCCTCCTGGCAGGCCTGCCGGCCGGCCATTGGATTCGCTGCTCGGCGCGTATAGTTTGCCTCGGGCACCGGAATCTCCTCGCTCTTGCCTGCCGGCCAGGCCGACGGGTGGGCAGGCAGGTCTGGCACAACACGCGACGAAGTAAGCCAAGTCGTCGGGAACGCTCGGGGCGCTGCGGCGCCCCATGGGGCTGGTGAACAGGTGAAGATCGGCTTTCGGACGGGCGGCTTCCCCACCTACGGCACGGTGGAGATCCTGCGGCAGCTCAAGGAGATCGGCTACGATGGCGTAGAGCTGTGCTTCGAGCACAGCGACGTGCGGCCGGAGGACATGGGGGAGGAGCAGGCGCAGTTCATCCAGCACGTGGCGGACGATCTCGGCATTGAGATCGCCAGCCTGAGCTACCACGCGGACAACCTGGACCCGGTGCGGCGAGACGAGAACATCGGCCGGATTCTGCGGCTGGCGCCCAGCTTCAGGACCAAGGTCTTCATCATCAACTCGCGCCGCACAGAGCCGGGTCGCCAGACCGAGCAGAGGCGGGAGTTCGAGCGGCGGCTGCGTGAGCTTACGCACGTGGCCGAGGGCCAAGGCCTGCGCCTGGCGGTCGAACCAGAGCCCGGCATGTTTGTCGAAGGAACCAAGGAGATGAAGACGCTGTTGGAGACGGTGGCCTCGCCGGCGCTGGCGGTGAACCTGGACGTGGGACACGCGTTCATCACGGACGAGGACCTGTGCGCCTCGGTGCGGGAGCTGGGCCCGGCCATTGCCCACACGCACATCGAGGACATCGCCGATCGCGCCCACAAGCACCTGGTGCCGGGCGAAGGGGACATAGACTTCGCCGCGCTGCGGGCCGCCTTCGAGGACATCGGCTATCAGGGCTACTACACCATTGATCTGTTCGCGATCGGCGACGACCCGGCGGGCTGGGCGCGGCGGGGGCTGTCGGGCCTGAAACGGGTCTTCGGCCTGGAAGGCTAGCGACTCTCGGACCATTCTGGCATCATGCTTGAGGGCTTGACGCGCGAAAACCTGGCCGCCCACACCGTCCGCAGCCTGGCCCAGGGGTCTGGCACGCGGGCCGATATGGTGCTGGTCGAGTACGACGGGCAGCGGGCGGTAGTGAAGGACTACCTGGGCCGCGGCTATCTGTTTCGGATGGTCGTGGCCCGCTGGCTCACAGGGCGCGAACACCGCGCCTACCGGGACCTGGCAGGAGTGCCGGGGATTGCCCAGCATTGCCGGCGCGTGGACCCCTTCGCCTTGGCCGTCGAGTACGTGCCGGGCCGCAACTGCGCGCAGATCGTCGGCGGAGAGCTGGGGCCGGAGTTCTTTGCCCGGCTGCACCGCATCGTGGCCGGCATTCACGACCGCGGGCTGGCGCACTGCGACCTGAAGAAGGACACCAACGTGATGGTCACCGCCGAGGGCGAGCCGCTGGTGCTGGACTTCGCCGCGGCCATGTGGCGGGATACGTGGTTCTGGCCTCTGCGGTGGTTTGCGCGCTGGCTTTTCGGGCGCTTCGCGCATGACGACGTGCGGGCCATCTACAAGCTCAAGGCTAAGCTGGCGCCGCACCTGCTGACCGAGGCGGAGGCGCAGGACCTGGCCACACGCGGCCTGCCGGAAAGGGCCTTGCGCTTCCTGCGGCGGCAATGGCGGGCCGCAGCCAGAGCCCTGGCCAGGGGGCAGGAAGGCAGCAGCAGGGCGGCCGGGGCAGGCAGCAGAGGTAGCGGAGGCGGCACGGGGAAATGAGCACTAGCATGAGTCCCACGAGGAACAGACTGCTGGCTGCGTTGCTTGGCCTGCTGGCCTTGCCCCTGGCGGTCGCCTGGGCCTGGGCGGCTGCGGAGCCGGTCACGCTCACGCTGAGTGCGGACGAGATCACGGGCAGCTTGGAGGCGGACGGGGTCCTCGAGGCCGTGGGCAACGCGCGCATCAACTACCAGGACGGGAGCATCGCGGCTGATCGCATCCACCTGGATCAAGGCCAGCGCGTGGCCGCCGCCACCGGCAACGTGCGGGTGGAGCGCGAGGGCCAACGGCTGACCGGACGCGAGTTGATGTACAACTTAGCCGACGGCCAAGGCGTCATCTACGACGCCGAGGCCGAGGTACACGAGCCCACCAGACGCGGCGAGCTGGTGGCCTTCCTGATGGGCAAGGAGCTGTCGCTGGGGCAGAACATCTCCTACATCATCAAGGGGCGCTTCACCACCTGCGACCACAAAAACCCCCACTACAGCATCAGCGCTGACCAGTGGCGCTACGTGCCGGGGAAGCGCATCGTGGCCCGGGGGGCGCAGGTGCAGATCTACGGGCTGAAGCTGCCCAAGGTGCGCAAGCTCACCTATCGCCTGGGGAAGCACGAGGCGGCCAGCACGGGGCTGACGCCGCGCTTCGGCTATAGCCACGTGGACGGGCCCTACCTGGGCGTGGAGACTTCGCTACAGCCCGACGGCTCGCCGTTCGAGGCGGGCCTGGAGGGGCGTATGTCGCTGATGCAGGGCTTCCGTGGCACGGGCTACACGGGGCTAGACACGGACAACTGGTCGCTGGAGGCGGCCTACGGGATCAACGAGGACGCCTACAACGACGTGAGGACGGGCCTGCTCATAGATCGCCTGCCCGAAGTGGCCTTCCGGGGGCGCTGGCCCGTGGGCAAGGGCAGCGCCACGAACTTCGGGGTGCAGGCTGGCTGGGGGCGGTTCCGGGAGTCTCCCGGCCGGATCAGCGCGGACCGCCGGCATGTGGAAGGCAACCTAACCCACATCGGCGTACTGGGGCCGGACGCGTTCTTCGAGACCAGCGCCGGGTTCCGCTACTCGGACTATGGCACCGGCGAGTATTACCGCGTGATCACCGGGCGGTTCCGGTTGTCTGGCGGCCTCGGCCATCGCTTCGACGGCCACCTGGACTACGTGCAGCGCTTCGTGACGGGCAGCACACCGTTCGAGTTCGACGATGTTGACATCACACACGAGGTGGCCACCGGATTCGACTGGCGCCTGACCAAGAAGTGGCGCGTGGGCACCGAGCTGCGCTACGACATAGACCGGGGGAAGGTGCGGCGGGCTGGGTTCGAGCTGGGTCGCACGTTCCACTGCCTCGAGTACAACGTCCACTACGACACGGTCTGGCGGGACCTGGGCTTCGGCATTAGCATCCCCGGGCTCTGAGGGCCGGGTCAGAAGAGGCCCACCGCCTGCCACCTCCGCAGGCCCCCGCGTGCGAGGGCGAGTCATGAAGGGCACGGCACGCGTCTGTGCGCCGGACGACGTGGCAGTGCGAGCCCGCAGGGCCCGATGGCTGGGTGATGGCGTGGCCGCAGGCTCGGTGCTCAGCTTCGCAGTCGGGGCTTGGGGGGTCGCATCCGTTTGGCTTCTGCCCTTCTGGCGGGCGTTCGCTGGCAGGGCTGACCCGGGCCAGATCCCTGTGTTCGCCAGTCCCTGGCCGCCCTCCGTATGGGTGTGCCTGATCTCGTGGGTGGCGTTCGTCTGCACGGCAGTCCCTTGGGCCGTATGGATGTTCGCCGACCACCGTCGGCGACGCTGGGAAAGCGCGTGGCGCCGTTACTGGTGGAACTGCTATGCCAGCATTCCCTTTGGCACTCTAGTGTACTGGCTGGTCGTGAAGCGCCCGGACCTGGTGCGGGCCGCCTCTGCGGCGCCGATGGGGGAGGAGGAGATCCCAGACCGCGTGTAGGGGCTGGCGGGCGGCCATCGGTAACCCACACGGGGGGCGCTGGGGCGACGGGGCTGGTGAAGAAAGGAGGTCACGAGGATGGGTGGCCGGCGCAAGCCCCCGTCCAAATGCCATGGGACAGCCCTATCACAGCCAGCGGCTAGCTCGAGAGCAAGGCGGCTCACTCGAGATTGGTGCCGATTTCGTCTCGGCGCTTATGGCCTATCTCTCTGCCCTTTCAGGGCGGAACTATCTGTGCCAGCATTTCGGAGAACCCGGATGCGACCGATGCGGGCAATCGGGCAGCAGCGATGCGAAGATCGCCGTGAAGCTGAGGCAGGAGCTTGGCGACGTGGAATGGCCCATGACCGCAGGCGCGGCCTGGCCGGGCCGCCGGGTTCCGGACCTTGTCGAGTTCTTCTTCCTCCACGTGTCTAAGCCCCAGGGCGAGGATGCGTGCTCCTGGTGCGGCGGGGTCTCCCCAGCAGCCTACGACACGGCGGCGGGGCGCTATGACTACACTGTTGAGATCAACGCGATGTTCCGACGGTTCAACCACCCCTACGTACTCAAGAACGGGCAGATAAGGCGACTCGGATCCAAGGTACTCGATGATCGCATTCTGGGCCTTCAGATCACGTGTTCTGATAACGAGCTCCGGCGTCTGCTCGACGAGGCCCAGTCGGCCTTCTTTGACCGCTCCGGGACGAAACGACTCGTGGGATTGATGGCGCTGGCCGGCGTATTTGAGCGACTCAAGACCTTCGAGCACGGCGAGAAGAGAACAAGCGTGCAGGCGGTGGTGCGCAAGGTGTCGTTCTGTCCGGAGTTCGAGACGTTCATCGAGGCGGAGTTCATCGGGCTGACCAAGGTCAGCAACGAGTGCATGATAAGACACGCCGAGAAGGACAAGATAGCGATAACCGACGACCTCACGGCCCAGTACCTTTTCTACAGGTACTTTAACCTAGTGAGGCTGATCCTGGAGAAGCTCGGCCTGGCCAACTAGCGAACGGAGGCGCGGCAGCACCGCCCTGCCCGGTCAGCGCCTCACCGCTGAGGTCGGGGACCGCTAACAGGCACCCTCGTCTGAGGGTGCCTGCATTGTACGTTTGCGCCTGCGTCCCCCTGTGCGTGCGTCAGAACTTGGTGCGGAGTTCGACCCAGACCTTCTTGTCGCTAAAGGGGTTGACGCCGGGCTTGACCTCGGCCTGGTCCAGACGCATCTCGCCGCCCTGCACGTAGGCCACGAACAGGTGCTCCTGGTCAATGACGTTGGTGTAGCGGAGCAGGTAGCTGGCCGCGCGGGTGGCGGTGAGAGCCTTCTTGGGCAGGTCTTCGATGCCGACCGAGAAGGGCACCGGGTCGCTGCCGATGACGGCGGCGCGCGCGGGCAGATAGATGAGCGTGAGGTCGTCGGTTTTGCTGAAGCTGCCCTTGACCTCCAGGCGCGGGCCGACGCCGCCGGCGAAGGCACGGTCGGTGTCAGTGGCGCGCAGGCCGGCTTTGACCTTTAGCCTCTCGGTGGGCGCCCAATCCAGCGCCAGGTCGAAGGTATCGCCCTGCGCCACACAGCCATGCGTGGCGTCGAGGTAGTTGGAGGCATAGGAGGCCACGGCCTTCAGGTCTCTGGTCAGGTCGGCGGCCACCTGGGCCCGCAGCTCGCCGGGTCGGTCCTGCTGATAGGCGCACAGGCCGGTGAGGGCGATGCCTTTGGCGGGCGTGAGCGTTAGCTCCGTGCGCAGCGCAGGCTTCTGCTCGCCGACCTGAACGCAAGAGCCGCCGATCGCCAGCAGGTTGGGCACCACGTAGGCCGCTCGCATCTGCGTGGTCTGCACCGGCGCGCCGCCTCGGGATTCCGCCTGGGTGAAGGTGGCGTTGGCAGTCAGGCCGCCGGTCTTGGGCGCGGCCCGGCTGATCTGCACCTGGGTCACCTGGGCCTGCTTCTGCTCGCCGCTCTTGGAGGTGGTGTTGTGCAGGGCCAGGTTCAGGCGCGGGGTGAGCGCATAGGTGGCATCGAGGACCATGTCCCCGCGCATGGCCTCAGGCCTGTCCAACTGCGCCGCCTGGTAGTCGGTGCTGAGCGTCAGCCCCTTGAGCGGCGCGGCGGAGGCCGTGACCTGCATGTGCTCGGCCTTCTTGGTGGTGGGAATCTCGGGCCCGGCGTGGGCGTACTCGCCGCCCACCGTGACGCCCAGGAGCTGCACGGCCGGCAGGACGACGGTGAAGCCCTCCGCGGTGACCTTGCCACTCTTGGGCGTGGCCTCGGTGATGTGATAGCCCAGGCCGGCGCCTTTCAGCTTCTTGGAGGTCAGCGTGAAGTGGGTCTGCTCGAACGTGGTCTGGTGGCCGAGGATGTTGTCCAGATGCTCGGCGGCCAGCGTCAGGTCGGGCGTGATAGCCAGGTCGCCGCTGAGCAGGTTGGCGCCGGTGACCAGGGCGGGCCGGCCGGGCACGCTTTGCTCGGTGCGCAGGCGCTGGAAGCTGGCCTTGCCCGGGCGACCGTCCAGCTCGAACTGCTGGCTGAACTGCGTGGCCCGCTGCACCTGCTGCGCCTGAGTGCCGCGGAGGACCCACACCATCTCATTCTGGCTGATGGTGTGGCTGAAACTGGTGCCTCCGTGCTGGTAGGTCAGCGCGGTAACCGTGGCGTCAGTCTGTTGCCCGAACTTCTTGTCGCCCTCGAGGCCATTGCCGAGGTGTGTGTACTCGCGCTTCAGCTCCAAGCCCTGGGTGGGCCGGAACGACATGGCGTAGCCGTGCGTCTCCATGCCCCGCAGCTTGCTCAAACCGTTGTCGTCGGTGCCCTTGGGGGGCTCGAACTCCGAGCCCACCATCGTCCAGAATCCCGAGAGGCTGAGCTTGTCGTTCTGCCACTTCAGGCGGTTGTCCAGGGCCAGGCCGAACTTGGTGTCTTCTACCAGGCGCTGCATGTAGCGGGGATCGCCCTGCAACAGGCTGGGGCGGAAGCCCGAGAGCCACAGGCCGGGGGTCACGCCGGTCATGTCCAGAGGGGTGTTGGCGGAGAGAAAGAGCGAGCTGGAAAGGCCCAGCGCCCCCTTGCTTTCCAGCGTCTGGCCCATCAGGAAGCTGGCCTCGCCGGACTGGCCGCTGAGGTCAGCCCCCAGCAGCACACCGGCGTCTGTGAGCAGCACGTCGTCCAGAGCTGCAACCGGGCTCACAGCCAGCAATGCGGCGCCGAACCATAATACGAAGCGGCCTATGAGGCGCGCCGCTGTCATGTGCTTTATCGCCCAATCTGCGGTTCGACAGGCTCACCGCCCTCAGCAACGTCGAAGGGCGGCTTTGGCGACCACGCACCGTCGCCATAGCGCTTTGGCGCGTCGGCGACTCTCGCCTCGCAGCCCGGCAGGGCCGCTCATACAAACACCTTCCACATTGGGGAGTTCCGCCAGGGGCCCTTTTTCTGGGCTGCTGTGGGCACTTTGACAATCCGGCGGCGCAGTAGTAGTATATCTTGTGGCGTTGGGTGGCAGCGCCAGCGGGTTGTGAGGCTCCCCACAAGCCGTCCCCCAGCCTGCGAGGGAAGCTAAAGGAAGCCATGGCCTCAGTTCCTTACATCCTCAAGCGCGTGTTGAGCCCGAACGAGCGGGAGATCGCGCGGCTGCGGCGGCGCGTGGAGCAGATCAACGCGCTGGAGCCGGAGATCCACGCTTTGTCGGACCAGCAGCTCGCCGCCAAGACCGACGAGTTCCGGGGGCGTCTGGCCGCGGGCGAAACGCTGAACGAGGTGCTGGACGAGGCGTATGCGGTGGTGCGCGAGGCGGCGCTGCGCACGTTGGGCCAGCGGCCTTTTGACGTGCAGGTGCTGGGCGGGATTGTGCTGCACCAGGGCAAGATCGCCGAGATGAAGACCGGCGAGGGCAAGACGCTCACGGCCACCATGCCCCTGTATCTGAACGCCCTCACCGGCCGGGGCGCCCACCTGGTGACCACCAACGACTACCTGGTGAAGTGGCAGTCGGACTGGATGGGCGCCATCTACCGCTTTTTGGGGCTGACGGTGGGTTACACCCAGCACGACATGGACGCGCCGGAGCGGCGGGACAACTACGCCTGCGACATCACCTACGTCAACAACACGGAGTTGGGCTTCGACTACCTGCGCGACAACATGGCCATCCACCCCGACCACCTGGTGCTGCGCGAGCTGCACTACGCCATCGTGGACGAGGTGGACAGCATCCTGGTTGACGAGGCCCGCACGCCGCTGATCATCTCGGGCATGCCGGAGAAGTCCAGCCGCCTGTACCAGCGCGTGAGCGAGGTAGTCAAGGGCCTGGTGGGCGGCGACGAGAAGAAGCACAAGGAGGCGCGGGACGCCGGCAGCACCGAGTACGAGCACTGGGAATACACCAAGGACGAGAAGGGCCGCAACGCCAGCCTGACGGAACGCGGCGTCAGTCACATCGAGCGCGCCATGGGCATTGACGACCTCTCCTCCCCCCAAAACCTGGAGATAGCCCATCTGGTGAACGCCGCCCTCAAGGCGCTGTTCATCTTCAAGCGGGACATTGACTACGTGGTCAAGGACGGCGAGGTCATCATCGTGGACGAGTTCACCGGGCGGCTCCAGCCCGGCCGGCGCTACAGCGATGGCCTGCACCAGGCCATCGAGGCCAAAGAGGGCGTGCGGGTGGAGATGGAGCGCCAGACGGTGGCCAGCATCACCTACCAGAACTTCTTCCGGCTGTACGAGAAGCTGGCGGGCATGACGGGCACGGCCAAGACCGAAGAGCCGGAGTTCCTCAAGATCTACGATATGCCGGTGGTGGTCATCCCCACCAACAAGCCCATGATCCGGACGGACCACGCGGACGTGGTCTACAAGACCGAGGAGGCCAAGTTCCGGGGCATCGTGGCCGAGATTCTGCGCCTGCACGCGCGCCAACAGCCGGTGTTGGTGGGCACGCGGTCCATCGAGGTCTCGGAGCTGCTCAGCGCGCGCTTGGCGCCTGAGCCGCTGCAACTGGCCGCGCTGACCACCCTCTTACAGGCCGAGCTGCGGCACGACTCCAATCACCTCGACCGGCAGAAGAAGGATAAGTACGTCCAGCTCCTGCGCACGCCGGTTCCCGAACTCCAGCGCAGCCAGCTCCGGCCCATCACCCGCGACCTGGGCGTTGAGATGAGCCTGAGCGCCGATCACAACCTGGAGGCGCTGGGGCGCATCTTGGGCGTAGAGCCGGAGAACCTGGCGCGCCTCCAGCAAGCCCTGGAGAACGGCATCCCGCACAATGTGCTGAACGCCAAGTACCACGAGCAGGAGGCGCGCATCATCGCCGAGGCCGGCCGGCCGGGCGCGGTCACCATCGCCACCAACATGGCCGGTCGCGGCGTGGACATCATGCTGGGCGGGAAGCCCGAGGAGGGCCAGGAGGTCGCGCCCGACTACGGCAGGGTCAAAGCCGTGGGCGGGCTGTACGTGCTGGGCACGGAGCGGCACGAGGCCCGCCGCGTTGACAACCAGCTCCGGGGACGTTCGGGGCGCCAGGGCGACCCGGGCGAGTCGCGCTTCTTCATCAGCCTGGGGGACGAACTCATGCGGCTGTTCGGCCCCGAGCGCTTCGGGCGGCTGCTGGGCTCCTGGCCCGAGGAAGAGGCCGTCGAGAACCGCATGGTCACGCACTCCATCGAGAATGCGCAGAAGAAAGTGGAGATGCGCAATTTCGAGATTCGCAAGGAGACGCTAAAATACGACGACGTGATGAACACCCAGCGCGCGCTCATCTACGAGCAGCGGCAGAAGGTGCTGCTGGGCGCGGACATCACCGACACCGTCCGCGACATGCTCAACCGGACGGTGGCGCACGTCGTTGGCCAATACGCCGATCCGCAGATTCACCCGACGGACTGGGACCTGCCCGCCCTGCACGCGCTGCTTTGCCAGACCATCCCCGGCATCGAGCAGCGCGTGAGCCTGGAGGACATCCAGGGCTTGGAGGACCGCAACATCACCCAGCGCCTCCAGCAGATCGTGCACGACATGTACGACGAGCGCGAGCGGGAGATCGGCGCGGAGTTGATGCGCGACATCGAGCGCAGCGTGCTGCTGCGGGTCATTGACATGCGCTGGATGGCCCACCTCCAGGAGATGGACTACCTGCACGAGGGAGTCTACCTGCGGGCCTACGGCCAGATTGACCCGCTCATCGCCTACCAGACGGAATCCTACGACTACTTCCAGACGCTGCTGCGAAGCATGGCCGAGGACGTGACGCGGCTGATGTTCACCGTGCAGGTGCAGGTGCAGCAGCACCAGCAGGCGCAGGACATGCAGGAGGGCCGGGGCGCCCACGTCCAAGCCGAGGACGAGGGAGGCCGGAAGCCCTTCGTAGCCGCCAAGGAGCCCCGCCGCAACGACCCCTGCCCCTGCGGCAGCGGCAAAAAATACAAAAAGTGCTGCATGCCGGCGTCCTCATAGACCTCCCGGAACGCGGAACCAACCGTCGCCGCACGGCGTCAAAGGACCACAAAAGGTGTGAGAGGGCGAGGACTATGGCAACCCGCCGCAACTTCCTGGTCATGGTGGCCCTGGGAGCGTCGTCGTTGGCCGGCGCCTGCCGCAAGTTCGGTCTGGGCAGCCTGTTCGCCGATGACCAGGGGCCGACGCTGCTGTCCGTTCTCGGGCATCTGGGTGACATCTGGCGCGCCCTGAGCCGGCACGCCAGCGGCGCCGTCCGCGACGAGAAGGCCTACAAGGCTCTGGGGAAGCGTCTGGACAAGGCCCTGGCGCAGCTTAGGAGCCTGCGCGAGAGGGACGAGATCGGAGCGGAGAACGCCCTGGCACTGGCGACGGCCTTCCGCGAGCGGCACGCGCATATCGAACGCGAGCGATACGTCATGGCGACCTGCTACAAGATGACCGCGCTCGGTGGCGAGATGGCGCGTAGTCGCGGGGTGATCGAGGAGCAGGCCAAGACCCTGAACGACCTGGTCAAGCAGGGCAAGCTGACTCCGGAGGCCGAGGCCAAGGCACGGGAGGTCATTGCCAGGGAGGTTGCCTTCCAGACCAGGCTGCGCCGGCTGTGGTACGGGCCGCAGGGCGAAGGCGACTACACTAGCCCGGGGTGGGAGGCCGAAAGGGAGCTTGCGGAGCAGTACGGTGCCGGCGCGATTGAGGCCAATGAGGCGAGCGCCGCTGCGGCGAAGGCCCTGGTGGACTTCACCTTCAACCGGGCGGCTGGTCGGCCGCCAACGCCCCCTGAGCCGCCGCCGGTGACCTGCTATGCTCCCATGCCGCCGCGGTAGTATGACCGCAGAGCCAATGCTTGGTGGGGCGTAGAGGCATTCGGGCGGCTGAAAGGCGAGGGCTAATGGGGTACTGGGTGCTCCTTCTTGCGGCAGTCGGAGCGGCGACTGCCTGGGTGTGGTACTGGCTCAGAACGGGAGACTTCGAGCGCGACGAGCAGGAACTGTACTCGGCCCGGCGCGACCTGCTCACGGCCGCGGCGCTGGGGGCGGCCTTGCTGCCGGAGGGCGAGGCCCACCACACCGGACGAACGGCCCCGGAAGCCGCCGAGAGCAATGCAGAGGCGAATCCGCCGCCGGAGGCCGGAGGCGAACAGGAATGAGCAAAGCGACCAAGATTGTGCTCGGCGGCATTGGTGCGCTGATGGCCATGATGCTGGCGGTGGGCGCCGCGGGGTGGTTCTTCGGATGGGGGCGGTGGAGTCGCCCCACATGCTACGCTCCGCCTCCGCCACCATCCCACTTGCAGCCTGCCCCCAAGGAACACCTACGCGACGAGCTGCTGGGCAAGCTGGTGGAAACCGGCAAGCTGCCGGCGAGGGTAGTCATCAGGGCTCGCCGCAGCGGGCGCCCGTGACGGCGTGCGGCGCGCTCGGTCAGTAGTGACCGACCGCTGCAAAGTCGGGCGACTTTGCACTCCATAGTGGCGTGGCGCTCGCCTTTGCGGGTTGGGCTGCTCGGGCCAAGATCAGGGCCACCTTCTCTGGAGTGCAACATCACCTGATGTTGCGCGGCCGCCAAGGGGCCTGAGTCGGGCGGGACTCTTCGGCCCACCCCAACGGATCACAACAACGGTGCGACTGCGACGGCGCAAACGGCTGCAAACGGTCATCTTCGAGGCTACGCAGGCGTGTAACCACGACTGCCGGCACTGCTACAACGTGTGGAAGTCCCCCGCCTTCGCCGACGGCGGCTTCGGCGGGCAAGCCCCGGCCTACCCCGATGGGCAGCTCGACACGGCAGACACCAAGCGCCTGCTGGACCGCATCTTCGATGAGACCGGCGCGCGGAACTTCACCGTCAGCGGCGGCGAGCCGCTGCTGCGCGCCGATATCTTCGAGCTGATGGCCCACGTGGCCCAGCGCAAGGTCTCCGTCAACTTCCTCACCAACGGTTCCCTCTTAGACGAGGAGGCCGCCAGGCGCTGCGTGCAGGCGGGCGTGACGCTGTTTGAGATTCCGCTGCTCAGCGACGAGCGCGACACGCATAGCTACTTGACCGGCAGCACGTCGTTTGATAGAGTCTTGGAGGCCATCCCGAATGGCAAGCTGGCCGGGGCGCAGGTGGTGGCGGTGTTCGTGGTAACGAAGCTGAACGCCAGCCACCTGCGCGGGATGATCGAGATGGCCTTCGCCCTGGGCGCGGATGGCATCATGGTGAACCGCTTCAACGTGGGCGGCAGGGGCATCGAGAACATGCAGGAGCTGATGCCCTCCGCCGAGCAGGTGCAGCAGGGGCTGGCGGTGGCCGACGAGTGCGCGCAGCGCTTCGGGCTGCCGATGTCCTGCTCGGTGGCGGTGCCGCCCTGCGTGGTGGACACGTCGGCGTTCAAGCACGTGGGCTTTGGCTTCTGCGCGGCGGGCAGCGACCGGGCCTATCACACTTTCGACGCCGTGGGCAACGTGCGCATGTGCAATCACAGCCCAACTATCATGGGCAACATCCTGAGCCAGCCGTTCGCGGCGATTGTGCAGAGCCCGGCCGCGCGGGAGTTCGTGGCGGCCCTGCCCGAGGCGTGCGCGGGCTGCAAGCGCCTGCGCGAGTGCCAGGGCGGCTGCAAGGCCGCCGCCGAGCAGTGCTACCAGAGCCTCACGGCCTGCGACCCGTTCCTCACGTATTCCACGCAGTGACTGAGCGGTGACTGGCCCTCGGCATGGTGTTTCGGCAGCCCTTCGACGGGGCTCAGGACAGGCTTGCTCCGGAAACAGCGGGCTGCGACTCTCCTTTGTTTCGGCAACCCTTCGGCTAACTCGGGGCGAGCAAGTTGCCGGAACACCGTAGGGACACCGAAGGACGGAGATGAGAACAATGCTGGACGAAGAGAAGAGGACGTTGGCGGAGCTGCAAACGCGCTTCGAGGATTTGAGGGATCGTCTTTGACCTGGCCAACCGCGAGGCGAAGCTAGCGGAGGCCGAGAAGAAGGCCACCGAGGCCGGCTTCTGGGACGATCACCAGGCGGCGCAGGAGCACATGAGGGAGATAGGCCGCCTGCGGCAACTGGTCAGCCCCTGGCAGGAGCTGCGCCAGAAGCTGGCGGACGTGGGGGCCTTGATCGAGTTGGCCGAGGAGGAGGGCGGGGACGACCTCGCGGCGGAGATTGGGCAGGAGTTGGCTGCCTCGCGGCAGCGTCTCGACGACCTGGAGACTACCGCCACGCTGAACGGCGAACACGACGCCAGCAACGCCATCGTCAGCATCAACGCCGGCGCGGGCGGGACCGAGGCCTGCGACTGGGTGGAGATGCTGACGCGCATGTACATGCGCTGGGCGGAGTCCAAGGGTCACCAGTGGGTGGTCACCGACGCGCTGCCGGGCGACGTCGCGGGCTACAGGAACCTGACGTTTGTGGTCCGGGGGCCCTACGCCTACGGCTACCTGCGGTCCGAGGCGGGGGTGCACCGGCTGGTGCGCATCTCGCCATTCGATGCGGGCCGGCGGCGGCATACCACGTTCGCCTCGGTGGACGTGATACCCGAGGTTGACGAGACTATCCAGGTCGAGATTCGCGACGAGGACCTGAGGATTGACACCTATCGCTCCAGCGGCGCGGGCGGGCAGCACGTCAACAAGACCGACTCGGCCGTGCGCATCACGCACCTGGCCACGGGCATCGTGGTGCAGTGCCAGAACGAGCGCTCGCAGCACGCCAATCGCCGGGAGGCCATGATGCAGCTCCGGGCCAAGCTCTACGAGCGCCAGCGCCAGGAGAAGGCCAAGGAGATGGCCGAGCTGCGCGGCGAGCAGACGGACATTGGCTGGGGGCACCAGATCCGCTCCTATACGCTCCAGCCTTTCACCCTGGTCAAGGACCTGCGCACGGAGGTGGAGACCAGCGACACGCGGGGGGTCTTGGATGGTGACCTGGACGAGTTCATGAAGGCCTATCTGCGGCAGACGGCGGGGGCGAGGGAGTGAGGGGCGTGAGCGAGGCCGTACGTGGGTCGGGCCTTTGCCTAGGCCCCGACCCACAATGCGGGTCGGGGCCGGCATCCCGACCCCGACCCCCGTGGGTCGGGGGTCAGGGACTTGCCCGACGAGTACGACAGGGCATGTCGGTCAGGAATGACCGACCTACGCATGACGTGCAAGAGGGCACGTCGGCCAAGAATGGCCGACCCACGTAACGGCACGGATGCGCGAAAGGAGCCGAAGGCGATGAGAGCAATCTGCGCGGCGGGCGTTGCGTTGGCGGTCACGTTGAGCCTCGTTACGGTGTCAGGAGGTCAGGGCATGAGCCCGAAGATCAGCGTTGTGAATACCCCGCCGACTACCGGGGGCAACAGCTTCTACGTGTCCAACCGCGAGCCGCTGCTGGCCAGTCCGCTCATCAAGCTCCCTATCGGCAGCATCACGCCGCAGGGCTGGCTGCGGGGGCAGTTGGAGCTGATGCGGGACGGCATGACGGGGCATCTGCCCGAGGTGAGCGGGTTCTGTCGGGAAGACAGCGGCTGGCTAGACTTCAAGAGCCGCGGCTGGGAGGAGCTGCCCTACTGGATCAAGGGCTACGGCGACCTGGGCTATGTGCTCAAAGACGAGCCCATCATGGCCGAGACGCGCAAGTGGCTCGAGGCGGCTATCGCCAGCCAGCAGGAGGACGGCTACTTCGGGCCGCCGCAGAACAAGGCGGACAAAGACCTGTGGCCCAACATGGTCATGCTGTTTGCCCTGCAATCGTTCTACGAGGCGACCGGCGACGGGCGCGTCATCCCGCTGATGACGAAGTACTTCCGCTACGAGCTGAACTTGCCGGAGGAGGACCTGCTGCCGGGAAGCTGGCAGAAGATCCGCGGGGGCGACAACCTGGAGAGCATCTACTGGCTGTACAACCGGACGGGCGAGGCGTGGCTGCTGGAGGCGGCCCAGAAGGTCTTCCGGCGCTCGGCCAACTGGACCGAGGGCCTGCCCACGCACCACGGGGTCAACATCTGCCAGAGCTTCCGCCAGCCGGCCGACTACTACCAGCAGACGAAGGACCCCAAGCACCTGCGGGCCACCGAGCAGCGCTACGAGGAAGTGTGGGGCGAGTACGGGCAGGCGCCGGGGGGGTTGTTTGCGGCCGACGAGAACTTCCGCGAGGGCAAGACCGGCGCGGAGCAGGCGGCGGAGACCTGCTCCATCGTGGAGTTCATGTACAGCAACGAGTCGCTGCTCAAGATCACCGGCGATCCGAAGTACCTCGACCGCTGCGAGGACGCCGCGTTCAACACGTTCCCGGCCAGCCAGATGCCGGACCTCAAGGGCCTGCACTACCTGACCGCGCCCAACCAGGTGCAGTTGGACAAAGGGGGCGACCACGTCTATCAGAACGGAGGGACGCTGCTGTCGTATTCGCCCTGGGACTACCGCTGCTGCCAGCACAACGTGGCGCAGGGCTGGCCCTACTACGCCGAGCACCTGTGGCTGGCCACGCCGGGCCAGGGGCTGGCCGCCGTGCTCTACGCTGCCTGCGAGGTAGAGGCGCAGGTCGGAGACGGCACGAAGGTCAGGATCGCTGAGCAAACGGACTATCCGTTCAGCGACACGGTTGACCTCACGGTGTCCACTCCGCGCTCGGTACGCTTCCCGCTGCTGCTGCGCATCCCCGGCTGGTGCCGCACCGCGCGGGTCTCGATCAACGGCAGGGCGCTGAAGGTCAAGCCGCAACCCCTCTCATACGTGCTGGTCGAGCGCACCTGGAAGCAAGGGGACAAGGTCAGGCTTACGCTGCCGATGGAGATCACGGTGAAGGTCTGGGAGAAGCAGAAGGGCGCAGTCTCTGTGCACCGGGGGCCGCTGGCGTACGCGCTCAAGATCGGTGAGAGGTGGGCCCGGTGCGGGGGGACCGACAAGTGGCCGGAGTACGAAGTCTTCCCCACCGCCCCCTGGAACTACGGGCTCGTGGTGGACCCGCGCAATCCGGGCGGCTCGTTCCAGGTGGTGGGCAAGGAAGGCGCCCTGGCCAAGCAGCCCTGGACGGTGGACGATGCGCCGCTGGCGCTCCAGGCGAAGGGTCGGCGCCTTCCGAACTGGACGCTGGTGCACAACTGCGCCGGGCCGCTTCAGCCGAGCCCGGCCAAGTCCAACGAGCCGGTAGAGGACATCACGCTGATCCCCATGGGCTGCGCGCGGCTGCGCATCTCCTGCTTCCCGGTGATCGGCGAGGGCCCAGACGCGCACGAGTGGGAGAAGGCGACACCGTAGGGAGGCCGACAGCAGGCGAGGGTACTAGGCGCGGGCGCTCTCGCCCCTGGCGTAGTCGTAATAGTAATAATAGTAATAGTAGTCGGAGGCGGCCAGCCGCAGCTTGTTGATGACCGCGCCCACAATGCGGCCCCGGGCGCGCTGGATGAGGCGCCTGGTCTCGGCGAAGGCCTCGCGGGTGACCTTGCCTGACTCGGCCACCAGAATGGTAGCCTGGACCTTGGCGGAGAGCACCACGGCGTCGGTGAGCACGATGGCGGGGGGCGAATCGAACAGCACGGCGTCGTAGCGGCTCTCCAGGGTTTTCACCAGGTCGGCCATTTTGCGCGAGTCCAGCAGCTCGGCGGGATTGGGCGGCAGCGGCCCACTGGGCAGCAGCCACAGGCCCGGCACCTCGGTCTCGCGGAGGGCGTTGTCCAGGTCGAAGTCCCCCACCAAAACGTTGGTCAGGCCGGGGCTGGATTCGCCGCCCACCAGTACGTGCAGCGAGGGCCGGCGCAGGTCGGTGTCCACCAGCAGCACGCGCTGCCCGGCCTGGGCCATGACGGTGGCCAGGTTGGCCACCACCATGCTCTTGCCCTCGCCGGCGCCCGCGCTGGTGATCAGGAAGCTCTGGCAGGGCACATCAATGAGCGAGAAGTTCACATTGGAGCGCAGCGTGCGGTAGGCCTCGGCCGGCGGCGACTTGGGGGCGGTGGCCGTCACCAGCTGCGGGGTGCCGTTCTCGATCCAGGGGATCATGCCCAGGAAGGATACGGCGCAGTCGCCGGTAAGATCGGCGGCGGTGCGGATGGTGTTGTCCAGCAGCTCCAGGGTGAGTGCCAGGCCGAAGGCGAGCAGAGCGCCGAGGATGGCCGCAAAGAAGACCGTTTTGCGCGTCTGGGGGGCAATCTGTGTAGAGGCGCTAGCTGCCGACAGCACCTCAGCCTGTCGGGTTTCCCCGGCCTCGTTAATCTCGGTCTCCTGCAAGCGCTTTCGCAGGTCCGCGCGTAGGGCCCGCTGCTCCTCGGCCTTGGCCAGCAGGCTGGCCAGCCGCCGCGACTTGGCCGGGAGGTCGGCAATCGTCTTGTCGTAGGAGCCCACCACGTCGGTCAGGGCCTGCTGCCGCTGGCGCGAGCCGGCGGCGCGGGCCTGGGTCTCGGCCAACTGGGTCCGGAGCTGGTCTTGGGCGAGGTTGCGCTCGTAGACGGTGTGCGCAACCGTTTCGCCCTCGTGCAGCCGCAGGTCGGCCTGGAGTTCCTCCACCTCGGCCTCCAGGTCCTGGAGCTTGGGGTATCCGGGCTGGTACCTGGCGCGCGCGGCGGCCAGCTCCGCCTGCTTGCGGGCCAGCGCGGCGCGCAGCTCGGTGACCACAGGGCTTTCCACCGGCGCGTTGACCGAGTCAACCTTGGGGGTGTTGTGGAGCTGCCGCGCCAGGGCTCCGGCAGCGGCGGCGGCCTCACTGGCGCTGGCCTTGGCCTCAGCCTGCATCTGCTCGTAGGAGGCGCGCGCGTTGAGCACGCGCGTGACCTCGTCCGTGGGGCTGATGATGCGGGTGAGCTCTTGGTAGTCGGACAGGGCCTGCTCCGCGCGCGCCAGCTCTGCCTCTACCTGCCGCACCTGCTTCTGGATGAACTTCCGGGCCTGGGTGATCTCCTCCTTGCGGCTGCTGGTGCTCAGCTCAACGAAGGCCTGAGCGGCGGCATTGGCGTAGGCCCGAGCGTCCTCGGCGGCTGGGGTGGTGGCCGCGATCAGCACCAGGTCTGGCTCGGAGGGAGTGGCGTGCAGCCTGCTTTGCAGCTCCTCGGCGCTAGTGGGGATGGTGCCCGCGTACTTGTCTGCTCGCAGCCGCTCCAGGGCCAGCTCCGCCACCGATATGCTCTGGGCCTTGGCGGCGTGGGTCTCCAGGGAGAGGGAGTCCGGGACGCGGGGGTTCTCGCCGCTGATGAAGAGCAGCCCCTGCGGCACCCGTTTGACCAGGACGGCGGCGGTGGCCTGGAAGGCCGGCCGCTGCACGCGCGAGAAAAGGCCGCCGGCAGTGATGGCCGCCGCGAAGGTAACGATTAGCAGCCACTTGCGCTTCTGAATCAGCCGCAGGTAGTCTCGTACGTCGAAACGCCGTGGGGCCTGTTCTGGTGCCGCTGCTCTTGCTTCGGTGGCTCGTGGGCTTTCCGCTGGCACACTCTCCATGCTCACTGCACCATCATTGCTGCTCGATTGTACCGACAGCCGGAGCGCTTGTCAACGCGGCGTTACCCCTGCTCCAACTCGTCCTTGGCGACCTGCCATCCCTCCGCGTTCACCACCTGCCAGCGCCAGCCCTCCTTGCGCAGCTTCACGGTCACCGGCGTGCGGATGGAGGGAGGCGGCCCGCCCGCCTTCATCTCCTCCACCAACACCTCCACCTGCACCGTGGCCTCGCGTCCCTGCACGGTCACCTTGGGGCCGTACAGGACCACCGATAGCTGGCCCACCTCGCGCAGCCCGCCCCAAGCCAGGCGGGTCAACTCCAGTTTGGTATTCCCCCGGCTGTCGTGATAGTCCTCCGACACGTGACGCAGGCCGCCGCCCACGTCCTTGCGCTCTACAGCCTCGGCGATAGCAGACAGCACCCGCAGGACCTTCTGTTCCGGGGTGCCCCGGGGCCAGAGCACGATCAAGAGGGCCAGAGCCACAGCCCCCACAAACGCCAGCGTGACCCAACGCCTACCCAGCAGCCGACCGATGCTCCTCATAAGCCATCACCACCAGACCATACGCACTGGCGGCTTCACGGCCTCTGGCGAGGCGCCGCCACCCTAGCCCCTCCACCAGGGAAGGGAACCTGCTGCCCGAGTCGAAATCCAGGCGGAGCCGGCAGGCGGGGTTCTGCCGTTGCGCCTACGGATGCCGGGACCTGCGCAAGTCCATGGACAGTCACGAACAGTGGCCTCCCACCTGGGACGCCGTGAGCGCCGAGATTCTGGCCGCTGGCGGAGCGGTCGTCGTCATCGGCACCGGCGATGTGGGCAAGTCGAGCTTCTGCTGGGGCCTGGCGGCCCGCGGCGCTGCCGCCGGCGGCAAGGTGGCGCTGATAGACGCCGACCTGGGCCAGGCCCGCATTGGCCCGCCAGGGACCATCGGGCTGGCCTACGTCGGCCCGCAGCAGCAGGGCGACCCGCAACCCGCAGCCCTCGCCTTCGTAGGTTCGACAACGCCGGAAGGACACCTCTTGCCCACCGTAGTCGGTCTGCGCAAGCTCAGCGACCTGGCGCGGGCGCAGAACCCCAGCCACCTGATCGTGGATACGTGCGGCTGGGTTGACCACCCCGCAGCTCAGGCCCTCAAAGAGGCCAAGTTCAGCCTGCTGGGGCCTGACTTCATCGTGGCCCTTCAGCGCCAGCAGGAGCTGGAGCCGCTGCTTACCTGGGCCCGGGGACGCGGGCGGGATCCCGTGCGGCGACTGCATCCGGCGCCCGCGGCGCGCTACCGAGACCGAGCGGAGCGGCAGCGACACCGGGCTGAGCGTTTCCGCGCCTACTTCCAGGGGGCGCAGAGCAGGGAGCTGTACGCCGGCGAGCTGGCGCTGCTGGGGACCATCCTGTGGTCGGGCCAGCCGCTGCTCAGGCACATCCGCGCCACGGCCGCCGACTTGCTGGGCACGGAGCTGGCGCACGCCGAGCAAGTGGGCGAGCAGGTGCTGCTGGTGTGCGAGGGCGAACCGACCAGCAGCCGACTGCGGGACGTGCGCGAGTTCCTGCCCGAACTGAGGGTCACGGTGCATGCGCGCTCTGCGTTTCGGGGGCGCCTGGTCGGCCTGTTGGATGCTCAGGACACATGCCTGGCCACAGGGCTCATCGCCGAGGTTGACTTCGCCCGGCAGCGGCTGCGCGTCCGCTGCCCGCCGCTAGGCGAGCAGCCTACAGGGCTTGCGTTTGGCGCCCTCCAGCTCAACGACGACTTCAGCGAGGCAGGCAGGGAGCGGCTTTGAGCTTGCCCGGCCCCAGACATAAACGGAGCCGCCGGCCAATGCGCTCCCCGAGCATTGGGCCGGCGGCCCGAGCTCTCCAAGAGCATCGTCACGATTGCATGCGAGACCCCGGAGAGCCAAAGTCCTGTCATCCTCAGTATGTTACAGATACCCAGCCAGCCCCCACCTGCCACGTGATTCTCCTCACTTCTTACCATAGCGCAGGCTGGGATAGCGAGCGGATATGAAGGCCAAGGTCTGGCTCATCCGACATGCGGAGACGGACTGGACTGCCTCGGGGCGCATGCAGGGGCAGACCGACGTCTCCCTGAGCGCCAACGGCTGCCGGCAGGCCCGTCTGCTGGCCGGGCACCTGCGCTGGGCCGGCCTGAGGGCCATCTATTGCAGCGACCTTCAGCGCGCGCAGCAGACTGCGGCTATCATCGGCCAGGAGTTGGGGCTGGCCCCCCGGCCGCGCTCTGACCTGCGCGAACGGAGCTACGGGGCCTGGGAGGGCCTCACCGTGGAAGAGGCGAAGGCTCAGCGGCCCGACGTGGTGGCGCAGTGGTCAGACGACTTCGACAACTTCCGCCCGCCGGAGGGGGAGGGGACGCTGGCGCTGCGCGGCCGCGTGCTGAGGGCGTTCAAGGACATCCTGGCGGACAACGAGGGCGGCCGGATAGCGCTGGTGGGCCACACCGGGCCGCTCAAGGAGATCCTGTGCGAGGCGTTGGGCATTCCGGCTGCCGGACGGGGGCGGATTCAGCTCGCCCCGACTTCGGCTACCGTGCTCAGGTTTGACGGAGAGAGGGCCTATCTGGAGCTGCTCAACGACACCTGCCATCTGGGCGGCGCCGTGCCGGAAGGGGAGGTGGACTAGCCCATGCCACCGGGCCTGGAGCGGGGGATAGTCCAGCTCTACGTGGGAGACGGCAAGGGCAAGACCTGCGCCGCCCTGGGGGCGGCGCTGCGGGCCCTGGGGCGGGGCCTGCGCGTGGCAGTGATCCATTTCCAGAAGAACCTGGGCGCGACCGGCGAGCATATCGCGCTCCAATCCCTGCCCAACCCGCCGCTGATCCAGTGCTTCGGCCTGCTGCCGGGGCCTGAGGGCGAGTTCCGCTGGGTGGACCCCAAGCACCCGTCTGAGGAGGCGCGTCGGCTGGCTGCCGACGCCCTGCAAGGGGTGCGCGAGGCCGCCTGCTCGGGGGAATATGACCTGGTGGTGGGCGACGAGCTGCTGGAGGCGGCCGCCTGGGAGCTGCTGGCCTGGGAGCAGATCCTGGCGCTGATGCGCGACAAATCCCCGCACACGGAGTTGATACTCACCGGCGGGCACGCGTCGCCCCGGGTGATCGAGGCCGCCGACCTGGTCACCGGCGTGGGGAAGATCAAGCACCCCTACGACGAGGGCCTCCCGGCGCGCGAGGGCATCGAGTATTGAGGGCCCGCAGACCCAGTGGCCCGCGCGGCGGGCGCACGCCACCATGAAGCGCCGAGACTTCCTCAAGACGGCTTCGACCGGCGCGGCCGCCCTGAGCCTGTCGGCCCGCATGAGCGCGGCGGCCCAGGCGGGCGGCGCAGCAACTGAAAGGGGAGCGGACATGGCCGCAGAGCGCAGCAACGTGCTGGTGTTCTTCACGGATCAGCAGCGCTGGGACACGGTGGGGGCCTACGGGAGCCCCATGAACCTGACGCCCAACCTGGACGCCCTGGCCCGCCGAGGGGTGCTCTTCGAGAAGGCCTTCACCTGCCAGCCAGTCTGCGCTCCGGCGCGGGCTTCGCTTCAGACCGGTCGCTACGCCACGGCAACGACCGTGTGGCGCAACGGGCTGGCGCTGCCTGCGGAGGAGAAGACCCTCGCTCATTACTTCAAGCAAGGGCGGTATACAGTCGGCTACATCGGCAAGTGGCACCTGGCCGACACCAGGGAGAAGCCCGTGCCGCGGGAACGGCGGGGCGGCTACGAGGACTTCTGGCTGGGCGCCGACGCTCTGGAGCATACTTCCCATCCCTACGACACGGTGATGTTCGACGCGGACGACCAGGAGGTCAAGCTGCCGGGCTATCGGGTGGACGCGCTGACCGACGCGGCCATCCGCTTCGTCCAGGACAACAGGGAGCGACCGTTCTTCCTGTTCGTGTCGTACCTGGAGCCACACCAACAGAACGATATGAACGCGTTCGTGGCGCCGGAGGGGTACGCCGAGCGGTATGCCAACCCGTATGTCCCGCCGGACCTGCGGGCGCGTCCGGGCGACTGGTTCCAGCACCTGCCCAACTACTACGGCATGATTGCCCGGCTGGACGAATGCCTGGGGAGGATGCTGGCCGAGCTGGAGCGGCTGAAGCTGGCCGACCGCACCATCGTAGCGTTCACCAGCGACCACGGCTGCCATTTCCGCACCCGCAACGCCGAGTACAAGCGGAGCTGCCACGAGGGCTCCATTCGCCTCCCCCTGGTGGTACAGGGGCCGGGCTTTGACCGCTCGCTGGTGGTGCCGGAGCTGGTGAGCCTGGTGGACCTGCCGCCTACGCTGCTGGAGGGGACCGGGCTGCCGGTTCCCGAGGCCATGCAAGGGCGCAGCATGATGCCGTTGCTGGAGCGCCGGAACGCGGACTGGCGGAAGGAAGTCTTCGTGCAGATCAGCGAATCGCTGGTGGGCCGGGCCATCCGCACGGATAGGTGGAAGTACTGCGTCTACGCTCCCGAGAAGAACGGCGGACGGGATTCGGCGAGCGAGGAGTACGTGGAGCGGCACATCTACGACCTGGCCGCCGACCCCTGGGAGCAGGTCAACCTCATCGGCCGGGGCGAGTACCGGCAGGTGGCCGATGAGCTGGGCCAGACGCTGAAGCGGCGCATGGTGGAGGCGGGCGAGGCCGAGCCGAAGATCGTGCCGGGGCGGTACTACGAGTGAGGGCGGCAGGCAGGAGGGATGCTGGGCCCTGCGTGGAACTCCTGGGGCAGCGGCAAAGCAGTTGGCCGCGTGCAGTGAAATGCGGCCGGAGGCAGGACCGTTGGTGGCTGGAGCACAGCCAGCACCGGCCTGCCTCAGCAGCCCACACACCGGAGGTGTAGTTGCATGGAACCAATGACGCGGCGTCATTTCGTGAAGCGGTCAGGCAAAGCCCTGGCCGGGGTGACTGCTGGCTTGACCGTGATCAGCAGGGCGCAGTCGGCGTTTGCGGCCAACGACGAGATCGGCGTGGCGGTCATGGGCATCCACGGCCGGGGGCAGGATCACATCAAGGCGTTTGCCGGGAGCTTCGGCTGCCGGGTAGTGGCCCTATGCGACCCGGACACCAGCCTCTTTGAGTCCCGGGCCAAGGCGGCGGCGGACAAGCAGGGGACCAGTCCGAAGTGCTATGCCGACATTCGCGAGTGCCTCCAGGACCCGGACGTTGATGCTGTGTCCATCGCCACCTGCAACCACTGGCACTCGCTGGGGACCATCTGGGCCTGTCAGGCGGGCAAGGACGTGTATGTGGAGAAGCCGGCCTCCTGGTGCGTGTTCGAGGGGCGCAAGATGGTAGAGGCGGCCCGCAAGTACAACCGCATCGTGCAGGTGGGCATGCAGAACCGCTCGTCCCGGGACGTGCGCAATGCCATGGCGCGGCTGTGGGCCGGGGAGATCGGCGAGGTCTACATGTCCCGCGGGCTGTGCTACAAGCCGCGCGGCTCTATCGGCCTCAAGTCCGATACGGAGTCGCCCCAGCAGCTAAACTTCGATCTGTGGCTGGGGCCGGCCGCGAAGCGGCCGTTCAACCCCAACCTGGTGCACTACAACTGGCACTGGTTCTGGGACTTCGGCAACGGCGACATCGGCAACCAGGGCGTGCACGAGATGGACAAGGCGCGCTGGGGGCTGCACAAGGGCCTGCCGGTGAAGGTGCACAGCAGCGGCGGGCGCTACGGGTACAAGGACCAGGGCGAAACGCCCAACACGCAGGTGGCGACATTCGAGTACGAGGACGGCAAGATGCTGGTGTTTGAGGTGCGCGGCCTGCCGACCAACGACGAGCTGGGCGCCCGGGTGGGCAACCTGTACTACGGCGCCGACGGCTACATGTCGTCTGGGGACAAGTGGCAGCCGCGCATCGGCTACAAGGGGGACGGCCAACCCAAACAAGGCCTGCAACTGCCGGAGGTGGGCGGCAACGGCAGCGGCGACCACTTCGGCAACTTCATCGAGGCCGTGCGTGCGCGCGATCCGAAGCTGCTGAACGCGGACGTGGAGGAAGGGCACCTATCGGCCGCCCTGTGCCACTTGGCCAACATCTCGTTCCGCCTGGGGCGGACCCTCGCCTTCGATCCGAAGACGGAGAAGTTCGTGAACGACAAGGAGGCCGACGCCCTGCTCACCCGCAAGTACCGGCCGCCCTTCGTGGTGCCCGAGAAGGTGTGATTGGTTTCGGCAACCCTTCGGCGGGGCGGATTCCGGGCGGATTCCGGGGACACCTTACTAAATTCTTGACCTCTGAGGGCGGCAGTGCTATCGTGGTCGGCATGGCACGGCTGGCACGGGTCGTAGCCCCAGGCGTCCCCCACCACGTCACTCAGCGCGGCAATCGGCGCCAGCAGACCTTCTTCTGCGACGCCGACTACCAGGTCTACACACAGCTCATGGCCCAGTGGTGCGAGCGCGAAGGAGTCGAGATCTGGGCCTACTGCCTGATGCCCAACCACGTGCACCTGATCGCGCTGCCCGGGACCTCTGAGAGCCTGGCCCGCGCCATCGGGGAGGCGCATCGGCGATACACGCGGCGGGTGAACTTCCGCGAGGGTTGGCGCGGGCATCTGTGGCAGGGACGCTTTGCCTCGTTCCCCATGGACGAGGCCCACACGGTGCGGGCAGCGCGGTACATCGAGCTGAACCCGGTGCGAGCAGGGCTGGCCAAGCGGGCGGCAGAGTACCGTTGGAGCAGCGCGGCGGCACACGTGGCGGGCAGGGACGATGGTCTGGTGCGCGTGGGCCCCTTGCTGGAGCTGGCGGGAGAGGGCAGGTGGGAGCAGTTCCTGGGGGAGCAGGTGAGGGGGGAAGAGTGGGAGCTACTGCGGAGGCACGAGCGGACGGGCCGGCCCCTGGGAGACGAGGGTTTCCTGGCGCGCCTGGAGTCGGCGCTGGCTCGGGCGCTTCGCCCGCAGAAGCGCGGCCCCAAGGGCCCCTGGAAGCACCGCCGCAGTAATTAAGTATGGTGTCCCTGGAATTACGAGGAACGCAAAGGACTGAGCCGGGAAGAGCAGCGGCAGCTGACCGCGCGCGCGGCGCGGGAGTTGGCCGCGAGGTATGGCTTGAAGTGGCGGGCAGAACCACCGGCCCAGGCGGAATAGACCACCATTATGGGAGGAAGCAGGGTGACTACCCTCAACGTCGGCATTATCGGCACGGGCATGATCGCGCATGGAGCGCACGCGGAGGCCTTCGGGGCCGTCAAGGGCGTCAAGGTGCTGGCGGCGTGTGACACGGACAGACCGCGCCTGGAGGCGTTCGCCGGGAAGTACCACATCCCCAAGCTGTACACGGACTACGAGAAGCTGGTGGCCGACGACGAGCTGGAGGCGGTGAGCGTGGCCCTGCCCGTGTTCCTGCACGCGCCGGCCAGCATCGCGGCGCTCCAGGCGGGCAAGCACGTGCTGTGCGAGAAGCCCATGGCCAGGAACGGGGCCGAGGCTCAGGCCATGGTTGACGCCGCCAAGCGGGCGCGCAGGAAGCTGGCCATCTACTACCGCCGGCGGTTCAGCAGAGACGCCGTAATGGCCAAACGCCTGATTGATCAGGGCAAGCTGGGCAAGGTTTACTACGCGCGGAGCATCCAACTGCGCTGGCGCGGCCGACCGGGCTTCGACCGGGGCATGGCGCAGTTCGGCAAGTGGTTCACCCGCAAGAAAGAGGCCGGGGGCGGGCCGCTCATGGACCTGGGCGGCTACGACCTGGACCTCATGCTGGGGCTGCTGGACTTCCCGAAGGTCAAGTCCTGCGCGGCGGTCACCTTCCAGGAGATTGACCAGGAGCGCGCGCGGCGGGAGGGCTTCGACCTGGAAGACCTGGGGGTCGGCATAGTGCGTCTGCGCGACGGTCGTGCCTTGTTCCTGGAATCGTCGTTCGCCGGCAACATTGACGAGCCGACCGGCTTCTGGTTCTTCGGCAGCCTCGCGGGGCTGCGGCTGGGCCCGCTTACCATCTTCAGGGACCGGGCGGGCCGCAAGCACGCGCGGGAGATAGACTGCTCGCACGTGCGCACCACCAGTGCCGTGCGGCAGTTCGTGGACGCGATCCGCAACGACGAGCCCATCGCCATCAGCTCCGGCGAGCAGGCGTTGCTCGTTACCAGGATCCAGGACGCGCTGTACCGCTCCGCGGAGATTGGGCACGAGGTGCCCTATGAGTAGCGGTGGGGCCAACCGCACGGTCTCGGGCTACGAGGAGCAGCGCGTGGTCGAGACCAAGCGCTTTCTGCGCCGGCTGTGGGCGGGCGAACCGGTAGACCGCCCGGCCTACCAGATCGGCGTTCCGGGCCCGGAGCTGCCTACAGAAGGCCACGAGGAGCTGCTGGCGGCGCAGTTGGCGGGCAACGAGGCTCACAGCCAGGTGCAGGATGACTGGGTGCCCACGCTCTGGCCGCACTACGCCGGGGTCGCCGTGTTCGCGACCGCTTTCGGCGCCCAGGCGGTGCAGACCAAGGAGGGCGGCGGCACCGTCTGGGCGCGACCGATCATCATCACGGACGACCCGGCCCAGGCGGCGCGCATCCGGCGGCCTGGCGTGACCGACGGGGCGCTGGGGAAGGTGCTGGACTTCGTCAGCTTCGCCGAGGCGCGCACGGCAGGAAGGTACACATTTCGCATCTGCGACATGCAGGGCCCGCTGGACATTGCCGGGCAGCTCTGGTCCGAGACCTACATGCTGCCGGCCATGCGCAGCCACCCCCAGGTCATCCATCAGCTCCTGGAGCACATCACTACGCTCATGATCGAGTTCGTGCGCGCCTTCCAGGCGTCCTGCGCCCACTTCACCGGCATGCACTGCCCGCACGTGTGGATGCCACCGGAGTGCGGGGTGGGGCTGAGCGAGGACCTCGCGCCGCTGCTGTCGCCCCGGGACTACGCGGAGTTCAGCCTGCCCTACGTGCAGCGCATCGCCGACGAGCTGGGCGGCGTGCACCTCCACTGCTGCGGCACCTGCGCGCATCAGTTCGACAACTGGGCCAAACTGCGGGGCCTCAGGGGCCTCGACCTGTATCCTCCGCACATAGACTTCCGGCACGCGGCAAAGGTCTTTGGGGGCGAGGTCGTGTTCACCCCTCCGCTGGCCTTCGACAGCGGCGGCGACCAGCGCGACGTGCCCAACACGCTGGACTACTACCTATCCCGCGCCAACGCGGACACGCGCTTCTTCTTCTGCCTGCCGTACGACGGTGGCGACGGGCGGACGGCGAGGCTGGTAGAGCAGGTGCAAGGGTTCAGGCGAGTCGTGGTCTGAGGAGGCGGGCACCCCGCTTGTCCGCATGGGCACCGGGCTCCCGCAGGGGTTGACGCCGCCCACCTGCGTTCAGCCAGGCACCATCGCCGGGTGGATATGCGAGCGCGCTTTCCGCTGCGCCTAGCCCCCGGCCTTGGGTTGCTCGGTCGGGCCGACGGCAGCAGCTTGTAGGATCCACTTCCCTCCCTGCTGCACGAACAGCAGGTCCCCCTTGCCGATGACCTTCTCCGTCTGGAAGGTCAGGGCGACGTCGCCCCGGACGCTGGCGGCCTTGCCCATCAGCAGCACGTCGGCCTTCTCCGCGTCTACCTGGAGGTCCTTGAGGTTTCCCAGCGTGTCCAGCATCTGGGCCTTGGTCAGGAGGTCCGCGTTGCCGCCCACACCCTCTACCACCAGGATGGACTCTCCGACGAAGTCCACCAGGGCTTCGGTGTCGCCCCGCTTTACGGCATCCGCCATCTGCTTAAGCGTAGTCTTGAGCGCGGCAACGTCGGGCTGCTGCTCCTGAGCAACGACAACCCACCCGCAAACGATCAGCGCCGCCAGCACTAGCCCACAGGTAGTCATTCGAGTCTTCACTGCAACACACTCCCTTCAGCCGGCGTCGCCGGCAAGGACCGTCAGGGCTTGCTCTCTGCCCTAGTACGTTCGCCGCTGCCGTTGGTTTCGCCTCTCGCGTCGCTCGTCCTTCTGGCAAGGCGGCGGGCCGGGCCTTGCGCCCGGCCCGCCGTTGGGCACCTTGCGGCTTACTGGGTGCGCCTAGAACCTGGCCTCCATAGCCCGCGGAGGGCAGATGGGGATGCACAGCTCGCAGGCGATGCACTTCTCGTAGTCGAAGTTCACCAGCCAGCTCTCCCGGTCCATGACCAGCGCCGCGGTGGGGCAGATGGTGATGCAGGCGCCGCAGTGCGTGCATACGTCGTCCAGCCGCACCACGTCCTGCTCCAGAGACTGGACGCGGACGCCCAGCTGCTCGGCGTAGGCCAGGCCCTGTTGCAGCTTGTCGGCCTCGCCGCTGAGCTCCAGCACCAGCAGGCCCTGCTCCTGGGGAGTGATGTGGGCGCGCAGGATGTTGAACTCCAGGTTGTACTCGCGCACCAGCCGCGAGACCACGGGCTGGTCTATGAGGGTTTGTGGGAAGTGCAGCACTACCCGCCGGGCAGTCATCGGATTGCCACCTCCTCGGTCACCGGCCGTTCGTTGAGCGGCTTGCACGTCAAGCCCGAGTCTGCCGAGGGGATGGGCTCCACCGGCTGTGCCAGCAGGAAGTCGCCCCGCTGAATCCAGGCTTTGAGAGTCTGGGCAATCTCCCGGGCGCGCGCGTATGACGACAGCGACGCCGTGGGAACCTGCTTGCGGCCGATGACGATGTTGCCGCTCTTCAGCTCCGCGTAGCTCACCTCGCCCAGCGGGCCGCCCTCTCCGTAGGGATAGCCGCGGCTGTAGTCAACGATGGGCGCCGTGATGTCCTGGTCGCTGACGGCGGTGAAGGCCGCCATCTCCTCGTCGAGGAGGGGGATGGGGATGCCCAGGCCCACGGTCAGGCTGGTGCCGTAGCCCAGCAGGCTGACCCCCACCACCCACTTGGGCGACATCTGCTTCATGTCGCCGAGCACGGTCAGAGTGCCGGCGCCCCCCGTGGGCACACCGTTCTCGTGGCGCGGCACTGTCGGGTTGTGCTGCGTGCCTTGCCACACCACATACCCGACTCCGCCGCCCAGGTAGATGCGGGTGCCCACGCCGATGGTGCGGTAGTAAGGGTCGTTGAGCAGGGGGCTAAGCTGGCCAGCGGAGCAGTAGTTGGCGCTGCCCAGGTTGGGCTTCAGCACGCCCATGTAGGTGTAGATCTCCCGCGCCGCGTGCAGGTTGACCGCTACGTTGTAGTTCTGGTAGGCGTTGCGCGGGTTGAACAGAAACGCCTCGTTGAGGTCGCGCAGGTTGATCCAGGTGTCCAGTTGCTGGCGCGGATAGCAGTCGGTGCCATAGGCAATGGCCTTCAGCCGCACGTCCTTGCCGGCGATCAGGTCCTGGATCACATGCCCCCCGCCGTAGCGGAACTCGCCGGGGAAGCTGGCCTGAAGCGGATCGGTGTCGGGCACCTCGGTGGCGCCGATGTAGAGGTCCACGGCGGCCAGCCCGGCGTAGGCACTGACCCCGTTGAGCCAGGCCTTCTGCGCCTTGATGCGAGGCTTAGAGTGTCCGAAATTGAGGAAGGCGCCAGAGGAACACATCGGCCCGAAGGTGCCGGTGGTCACCACGTCCACCTTCTGGGCCGCCTTCTTGACCCCCTCCTGTGCGACGATGTCAATGATCTCCTCCGCCGTCACCACCACTGCCTTGCCCTGCCTAATCTTGCGGTTAATCTCCTCGTATGTCTTGGGCATCGCTTGTGCCTCCATGAGCTAAGGGTCCGGGGTCTGACCCCGGTGCTGGGGCTACAAGCGAGGCATAATCCATAGGGTCATAGCAACACCGCCCTCTCACAACGGCGCAAGTTCGTACTGTCCCCAGGCGCCCAGCGTGTCGCCGATGATGACCACCACCTGCTGGACGCCTGCGATGCTCTTGCCCAGCCCCAGCGCTGCTTCCACATCCGCCGCGGTGCGCGCCCTGTTGCCTACGGCGGTGGCGGCCGCGTCGGCCAGCGCTCCGCTCTGGGCTACGATCACGGCGGCGTCCGCCTTGCCAAAGCTCAGCGAGGGTCCCACCGTGCCCGAGCTGGTGCAAACGGACAGCGGCATCGCGTCCGCCGGTATCTTGAGGCCGACGCGCCGGCTCAGCGGCGACGATCCTGCCCAGATGGCTACGGTGCGCTGGCGGCGGCTGGCCAGGAAGATGTCCCCGCCATTCTCCACTATCACCTCGTCCGACTTCTGTAATAGGCCTAACGCCACGACCTCGGCTATCGCTCCCGCTACGGCCGCCATGGGCCCCACACCGGCGGCGTGGCCTGCCTCACACATCTGCCGCACGATGGCGGGCGCCTCCGAGCCGGATTCGAGCGGCTCCAGGCTCTCGCAGAATCCCGGGTGCCCTGCCGCGTAGCCTTCGATATCCCGCCGCGCACTGCGCAACAGGCTCTCCGCCGCCGCCGACAGGTCCCGCTGTGCGCAGATGAAAAGGCTCGATTCCGCCACCGTCACCTCGAAGGCGACCAGATCGTCCGGGCGGAGCTGCTCTCGGTAGGTGCAATTGCTGCAAACCGCCGGCTGCATTCGTCCCCCTCGCGCCCAAACAGGGCCAGCCCCCGCCGCCGTGGCCGGTCATTATACCATGATGCAGCCAGAAAGGCCAACCAACCTCCCCTTGTTCGGTGCGCGCCAGGATTGTTGGGATCAGGCAGCGGCGGGCAAGGCGTGTATGAGCTCCTCATAGTAGTCGTTGAAGAATGCCGTGCGCAGGCACAGGATGGCTTTGAGGCCCCCCAGGCTCCAGCG
>Ga0315282_10000943_pt1 | contig 56850 bp, 53 predicted proteins | sample YL17G07_20_MG_FD_203693 | JGI IMG/M metagenome (GOLD analysis project Ga0315282, IMG submission 203693) | Sediment microbial communities from Yellowstone Lake, YNP, Wyoming, USA - YL17G07_20 | ecosystem: Environmental > Aquatic > Freshwater > Lake > Sediment | place: USA: Wyoming | collected...
CTGCTGCCCAAGGAACTGCACGCCCTCTGGTGGGGCATTGCGGTGGGTCGCGACAGCCGTGTGATGGTCTCCAACACTTCCGCTGAAGCCGTTACGGCCGACGTGTTCCTGGACTTCCTGGGTGAACGGCACACGAGCGACCCAGTGACTTTCCGGCCCCATGAGACGAAGGTGCTTTACATCACAAAGCTTCTAACGGACCTGAAGGTGAGTGCCGCCTCGGCGCCCGAAGGGGGCATTAGCATCATCCCGCGCGGTGGCACGCCAGCCCTCGTTGCGCAAGGGAGGATCACCGACGTGGCCAGGGGATTTTCAACCAGCCTGAATTTCCCTGATCCCAGCCTTCAAAAATCCAGCGCGCTACATGCCAGCGGGGTGCCGATTGGAAAGCCCACTGCAGATTCACCGTATGCCGGGATGGGCACCTTCATTCCTCATGTCGTCGTCCGCAACCTGGTGAACTCGCCGCAAATCGTCACACTCACGGTCGAGTATCCGGGCGAGGACGCCCCGGCCCAGGCGGTCCTTGCACCGTTCCCGGTCGGGCCCTATTCGACCGTGGATGTTTCGCTCGACTCAGTCTTCGGGCTTCTTCCGCTGCCTCTGCCCTTCTGCTCCATCAGGATTCAATACAGCGGCCCGCCGCGTTCGGCTATTGCCGAGGTTACAAGCATCGAACAGGGGGGAGACCTGGTGATCGACAGCCGTCTCGCGAACGAGGGGGATGGTACGGCGGGCGGTGGCGCCCATCCTTGGCACCTCGACGAGGAGACGGAATCCATCCTGTTCCTCACGGACATGGGAGACAAACCCGCGCGCATTGGGTTCCAGGCGCAGGCGGGAGGCGTTCACTACTACTTGACGGATCTAAAACTGAACCCTCACGAGACGCGCGCCATTAACCTGCGCAAACTGCGCGACGCGCAGAAGGCGGACTTCCAGGGTAGCAATATTCCGGCCGGGGCCACCGACGGCAGCGTGGTTTGGATTCGGCTGGACAAGGTTCCGGTCATGGGCCGCTTGGTGGTGCTGCAGCGCCACAAGGGCATGGCCAGCAACTACGATTGCGGCATCGGGTGCGAGTGCCCGCCCAACTTTACTGCAGTGAGCGTCGCGCCCGCCGCCTGGGCGATGCTCGTCAATGACCTCAAGCCCTTCCTCTCGAACGAAGTGGACACCGACTGCAACGGTACCAACTTCTATTACAATGTCACCACGGGCTCGGGGTGGCTCTCCAACCTGGTGAGCGTCGCCACGGTGGATAACCTGCTGAATAAAGGCCAGGTGAAAGGTATCAGCGGCGGCAGCGCGGGGATTTCGGCTGATTGGACCTCATTCCGCTACAGCCTGAATCACATCACCGATGTATGCGACGAGATTGTGGTCAGCAAGCGCGGCAACGGCACGGACAATGTGGTGACCATCACCGGCTCGCAGACAGTCTGGTGGTTCAATGGCGTGCTTCCAACGGGGTACACTACGAGCATCCAACTGACTGCTAAACCTGCCGGACAATCGCAGTACACCTGGGCCTTCTCGGCCGGGTCAGACAAGGCAAGTTTCAACGGCCAGAGCGGCAATACCATAAACCTTACCGGCAAGGCCCTCAGCGTAGCCCCGGGGGGAGATGTAAAAGTCAAGGTGACCGTAAAGTTCTCTGATAATTCCACCAAGACCTCTTCCGACTACCCGATAACGGTCCGCGGGCCGAAGTTGCTAACCTTTAATACGAGGTTAGATGCTGAGGACCCTGGTTTTGGGTATTCTTCGCATCTCTATTACAAAATTAGGGACAACTTCAATGAGCTGCTGCCATCTCAGATTGGCTTCAATGAGAAGTGGACAACCGGTGTCGTGAACGACTATGCCGGCACTAATTGGACTCGGGGCGCGGAAATCGGTGCAACAACCTCCAGCTCGGAATTGGATGACCTCATCCAGGGCCAGGGATTAGGCGGTTCTCCGGTCCCAGTTCCGGTCGCGCCCCAATACCCGTTCGGGACTACTAAGGTCCAACATTGGGGGCAAGAACATCGAGTCGGCAGTATGGTGATTGGCGCAGGAGCGAGGGTGCAGACCGATGTACTCCAGAAGTACCGAGACCACGCCAACCATGAAAGTGTCCAGTCTCCGGCTCCGTGAGTGAAATGGAAGCTCCGGAACGAAAGTGAGGAGAAACCGACGATGCGCCGTACCTGCGTGAGTATTACTGGTCTGTTTTTGGTGTTGACGCTACCCGCGAGGCGAGGAGAAGGGACAGTTGTTCCTGAAATCGACTTGTCCCGCATGTGCGGCAGCGCTGATCTTGTTGTGGTCGGCCGGGTGCGCACTCGTAATCAAAAAGGCTGGACAACTGTTCACGTAGGCACAGCTACCCTGCAAGCACGGGATTACGTCGTGAACCTGGAGGTCGAAAAATATCTGAAGGGTGGTCCTGCTGGAAACGAGTTCAATTTTACATTTGCCCTTTCTGACACTCCCGTTGGACACAAAGGTGTCCCGGTTGGTCAGTTTGGAGTCTTCTTTCTGGGCCACAGCCAACTCGGCTACAAGATCCTAGATCCGTACTACCCGTACGTTCCCGCGGCGCCAGGAGCGCCTGGAGTCGACGGAAGCTGTACTGACCGGGTGACGGGCGAACTGGCTTATGTTTTTGAGTCCCCAGACCCATCCGTTGAATCGCGGTGGGCGCGGTTCGACGCCGTGAGAGCGCTCGAAACACTCCAGTCATCCCGTTCCACTGCAGCGTTGAGGAAAGCAACACGTGATAAAGACTCGTTAGTACGCATTTGGGCCATGAGCGCTTTACTGAGTCGGAATGATCTGTCTATGCTTGAAGAGGTCGAAAAGCTCAGGCCGATTCCCTCCGAGCCACACGTGCAAAACCTGACGGCTCAACTACGGTTCGGCATCGAGCGAGTCAGAGACGCGAGAGCAATTCCACAACTTGCTCGGTTGCTCCAAAATAGGGATGTGAACATCCGTCGCGGGGCCATATCGGCCCTGCGTGGCATCGGCGGTGAAGAGGTGGTTAAGGCTTTAAAGGCTGCCCTTGAGAACACCGACGATGAGGTTGTGTGGACCGCCATTCTTGGTTTGGCCGAAATAACCGGAGACTTGGATCACGGGCCGGGTGCCCAGGAAGAGTTCAGAGGGAAGCAGAAAGAACAGTATCTGAATTATTGGTTAAACTGGGCAAAATCGAGAAAATAACCCATCGACGCATCGCGCACTCAGGCGGTGAGCGGATGGCGCAGACATTGCGGTTTAATGTCTGCGATCCGCGAAGCGTCAATTCCTTGAAATGCGAGTCCAATGCAACGCTACCGGCGGCGGCGCCGACGCAGTTACTTAAAGACGACCACGACCGTATATCCGAGCACGACGTTATTGCGGTCGCGGACCGGGTCCACCGATTGGATGGTGAACGGCCTTTGCAGGCGCGTGCTGACGATACTGCGGACTGCCTCCTCCGGCTTCAGCGGCGCCAGCGAATCGACCAGGCGTGCGTCCACGAGGTAGGTGCGCCCCCCCTGCCTCTGCCCGACCTCGACGATTCCCTGGGCGTGCCGCAGGTCGGTCATCTGCAGCGTGGGGCGGTCGCTGAACCAGGAGCGCGGCGTCAGGAAGATGAAGGCCACAATGGCGATGACGATTAGGTCGTACTGCCAGGTTCCGCGTTCGTAGGCCCAGAAGAAGACGTGGCCCATGCCGCGTCCCAGCCGCGCCCAAGGGCTGCCAAGGGTCGCCACCTCCGGCGGGTTTCCTGCCAACGGTTCATCGCGCAGTGGAGTGCTTTCAGCCATCGTGTTCCGTAAGGAAAAAATAGCGGGAAACGCGGCGAGAATCAATCGGAAACGATTCGGCCGTCCCGCATGCGCACGACGCGATCGGCGACCGCGGCGGCTTCGGGGTTATGCGTGATCATCAGAAGGGTCTGCCGGAAGGAGCGGTTGAGCGCGCGCAGCATGTTGAGCACGATCTGGGAGTTCTCCGTGTCGAGGTTCCCCGTGGGTTCGTCGGCGAGCAGGATCTTGGGCTCGCAGATTACCGCGCGCGCAATCGCCACCCGTTGTTGCTCGCCCCCCGACAGCGCGTAGGGTTTGTGAGCAAGTTTCTGCTGGATCCCCAGCATCTCCACCACGGCGTCGAAGCGGTGCGGGTTGAAGCCGTTGCCCTGGATGTGCTGGGCGATGGCGATATTCTGCCGCGCCGTCAGCGTGGGCAGCAGGTTGAAGCGCTGAAAGACGAACCCGATCTTGTGCCGCCGGAAGCGCGTGCGATCGGAGTCGTTCATGCAGGTGAAGTCGTTGCCGTCCACGAGCACCTTGCCCGAGGTGGGTGAGGTCAGCCCGCCCAGCACATGCAGCAGGGTGGACTTCCCGCACCCCGAAGGCCCCACGACCGCCAGGAATTCGCCCTCCTGCACCGTCAAGTCCACGCCCCGCAGCGCCGGCACATCGACTTTGCCGAGCCGGTAAACCTTCTTCAAGTCCTGCGTGGCGATAATGGGTTCCATAAAACCAGTTTCAACTTTCAGCCGTCAGCTCTCAGCGATCCCTCGTTGCCCGTCCTTTCCCTGAATGCCGACTCCCGATTCCTGAATCCTTCCTATTCATACGCCAGCGCATCGACGGGGTCGAGTTGCGCGGCGCGCAGCGCCGGATAGAAGGCTCCAATCAACGTCCCGGCAACGGCCAGCAGGGCGGCCCATAGCGCCCAATCCACTGTCAGGTCCACCGACAGGGTGGGGAAAGAGGCCAGGATGAGGCGGCGCCCCAGAACGGCCCCCGCGCAGCCGGCCAGGATTCCCACTGCTGCGAGCAGGCTGGCCTCGCGCAGGATGGCCTCAATGATATAGATTTTCGAAGCCCCCAGCGACTTCAAAATGCCGATCTCGCGCGTGCGCTCGGTGATCGTCGTGTACATGGAGAGGAAGATCACCAGGAATCCGATGATCACCGCCACCGCGATCATCACCGTGATAAAGGCTTTGAGCGCCGGTAGGTTGTTCGAGGTCATCATCGACATATATTCCTGAATGGGAAGCACCTGATAACCGGGCAGCAGTTTCTGAATCTCGGCTTTGACTTGGTCCACATAGGCGGGGTTCGAGCACTTGACGAAAAAGATCGACGCCCGGCCTTGCGCCACGGAAAGGTCCTGCGCGGTCTGAAGAGGAATAAAGAGCCGCGCGCCCTTGCCGTGTTCCACGATCCCCGCCACGCGGAAATCGTGGTTCAGGAAGTTGAGCGTTACGCCCACTTTCACCTTGTTCGCCTTGGCGTACCAGTCGTCCACCAGGATGTCATAGGGCTGGCTGAAAGGGCCGCCCTGGTGATACACGAAGCCGCCCGTGACGCGATTGAAGCTCTCCAGATCGATGCCGTAGATCAGGTTCAGCCCGCCGGAGGAATTGAACTGGAACAGCGACGGGGCGACGCCTGCCACGCGCGGAATCTCCGCCAGCCGGTCGCCGATCTTAATCGGCATGGGCGACTGGGTGAGGCCGAAAAACATGGAGGCGCCGGGTGGCTGCACCAGAATATCCGCGCCCACACCTTCCACGCGTTTGGCGCTTTCGTGCAGCAGGCCGGTGGTGAGGCCGACCACCAGCATCACCATGCCCACTTCGATGGCCACCGCCAGCATGCTCACGATGGTGCGCACCGGGCGATGCAGGATGTTCTGGAGGACCATTCTATTGACCATGCGAGTCCCCCTTCGCGTTCCCGCCCACTTCCACCAGTTCCGCTCCCTCGGGCTTGTTCAGCACGAACTTGTCCGGCGTAAGAGGCTGGTTGAACGTGGCCTTCTGAATGGTGAGCGTCAGGCGGTAGTCCTCCATGGGACGGGCGATTTCGATGCGAGTGGGATAATTCACGCCTTGAAAATCCTGATAGCCGGAATAGAGCACGTCTTCAAGGTAAGCGCCCTGCGGCCCATAAAGCTGCAGACGCGCCACGTTCAAATCGCTGCGGTCGATCCAAACCTTGCGTTTCAAAGCCAGCTCGCCACCCTCCCGCGCCATCAGCAGTGTCACGACGTAGTAGCGCCGCGCACCTTCTGCGGCTTCTTCGATGAAGAACTTCTCGCTTCCTGTGTCGATGGCTGGTACGAGGAGCGCTTCCAGAATGTGCTGCGGCCGCAGGTTCTCGAGCGAATTCTTCGCCACCCGCCGGAAATCGTTCCTGCCCACCAGGAACTTCTGCTTGGGCGGAATGGAGAGTCGAAATTCGCGGCCGTCCGACACCATGTCGAAGATCGTGGTGCGCACGATGGGCGCCTGGCCCACAATGCGAATCGTCGCCGGCGTCTGGAGAAGCACGAAACCCCGCACGTCCCGATATTCTTTGATGACCCCCGAGTACACCGACCCCGCCGTGGGTTCCATGTCCACGGTTGCGACGAGCGTCTGAATGGCATTGCTTTGCGCGTTGACACGGGCCACCAGGTCAGCCGGCGAAGCCTCGTGCGCGGGAGGAGGCGCCACACTGGGAGCAATCTTGGTTGTCTTCTTAACCGCACAACTGACACTTGCGAACAGGAACACTAGCGTGAGCAGGCTGTGGAGAATGCGCGTTCGTGTTGGCGACGGCGTGGTCTGCAAGCTCCCAACCTTTCAATCTAGCATTCGACGTCCAAAGTGTCAATTCGGGCTTGGCGGGCGCTGCAAGCCTCTGGGGAAAAAAGCCTTAACGTCCCTGAAATTCCTCCCACGCAGTCGCCTTCCTGCCCTCCAGATTCTTTCCTACCTCGCGCCGGAGCGGATGACTTGTGTTCCCGCCACTCCTGGAGCATTTCCATGGCTCGCCCTGGCCAGTTCGGCCCCTAAGTCCTTGAAATTCTGTGGTCATACGACACCCAGCCTAGCGTCCACTTAGATGCGGGCAATCAGCGTTCCATTGCCACGCCAAGCGCCGTGCGGCGGCCTGCCTGCGCTGCTGCCAGAGCGGCGCTCCGAAATAACGTGACGAAATTCGGTTACAACACGTTACCGGCCGGATGAGTGCGCGAGGCTCTTGATACGCCCCACGATACGAGGGTCTTGCCAATCGATGGCCCCGATAAGCTTCTCGGCGATCTTTCCTTCTGAATCGACGATGTAGGTTTCCGGAAATTTGAAGGTGCCGTAACGTGCGGCGACGGCGGCCTCGGGGTCGCGCGCGATGGGGAAGGAGAGCTGTGCCTCCGCCACGAATTTTCGCAGCGCGGCTTCGTCCTGGTCTACGCTGACACCAATCACCTTCACGCCGTCGCTCTGCATTTCGTCTGCGAAACGTTTTAGGCTGGGCGTTTCTTCGACGCAGGGCGGGCACCAGGTGGCCCAGAAATTGACGACGACGACGTGGCTCCGGTAATCGCGCAGGGAAATCCGCGGCCCGTCGAGGGTGGGAAGCGTGAAGTTGGGCGCGGCGTCGCCGGACTTGACCGGCGCGGGGCGACGCGAGGAGATGATGAGGAAGACTGTAGCGCCCACGATGGCACCGAGGACGAGCAGTTTGAGGACATTCGTTTTGCTCATGCCGAGGGCGTCCATTATAATGGCACTTTGCACTGGCATGACGAAACTCTGACGGAGGCGGGCAGGGAGAAGCCGGCCGCCGAGACGAGGCGTAGGCTCGCTTCATGACAGAATCGGTGGCAGGGCGGGTGTCGGTTATCATCCCGGCGCGCAACGAGGAAGCCAACATCGAGCGCGTCCTCCGCTCGGTGGTGCAACAGAGCCGAGTTCTCGAAATCCTGGCAGTTGATGACCAGTCAGAAGATCGCACGCCACAGATTCTGGCCCGGCTGCAAGCCGAAATTCCTCTGCTGCGCGTTCTGCGCACCGGGGCGCTGCCTGACGGCTGGACGGGGAAATCGCACGCGGTGGCCAGGGCGGCGCGTGAGGCGCGCGGCGAATGGCTGCTGCTGACCGACGCCGACACGGAGCATTTGCCGGGGAGCCTCGAAGTGCTGCTCGGGCGCGCTGAGGATCAAGGCGCGGCGCTGCTCTCCATTTCGCCCGGCCAGGAGACGCCCACGGCATGGGAGAAGGCAGTCATTCCACTGGTTTACGTGCGACTCTCGCGGCTCTTCCGGTTTGCGGATGTTTCCGACCCCGTTTCGTCCGCGGCCGCAGCCAACGGTCAGTACATCCTGATCCGGCGGCGAGTCTACGAGGAGGCGGGCGGCCACACGGCGGTGCGGGGCGAAATCCTCGAAGACGTCGCCCTGGCGCGGCGAGTGAAGGCGGCGGGCGGTAAACTGGTTTTTCTTCCCGGCGCGGCCTGGGTTCGCACCCGGATGTACCGGACGTTCTCCGAGATGTGGCGCGGCTGGACGAAGAATCTGTTTCTGCTCTACGAACGGAGCCTCGCGCGCGCGCTTCGAACCGTGGCGGAGCTTTGGCTGCTCGATGTCGCGCCTGTCGTGGCCTTCATCGCACTTTGCGCGATTCTGGTTCTGGGCCGAGGAGGCGCCACGGCGGCGCTCGCTGCGTTGGGATGCTTTGTCGTCGCCCTGCTGCGGCAGTGGGGCTACGCGCGTGCCCTGCGGAGAATCGGTTTTGATCCGGGCCTCGGAAACTACCTGGTTCCTGGGGCAGCGCTCCTGGGGCTGCTGATGCTCAATTCCGCGCGCGCCCACCGGCTGGGCGGGCGAGTGGCGTGGAAAGGCCGGAACTACTCCACGAGGGGGAACGGATGATATATGTGACGCGGCGCGCGGAATTTTCCGCCTCGCACTATTACCACAATCCCCAATTCAGTGCGGAAGAGAACCGGCGGATTTTTGGCAAATGCAACAACCCGCACGGGCACGGGCACAATTACACCGTGGAAGTGACAGTGGCGGGCGAGGTGGACCCGACGACGGGGATGGTTCTGGACTTGAAGGATCTGAAGAAGCTGCTCGAGCAGGAAGTCCTGCAGGTCATGGACCATCGCTTCCTCAATCGCGAAGTTCCTGTCTTCGCCACCACGATTCCGACGACGGAAAACATCGCCGTCGAAATCTGGAAACTCCTTGCCTCGAAACTCGCCCTCGGCAAGCTGCATCGAATAAGACTGTACGAGACGCCCGACCTTTTTGTTGATTACTACGGGGACTGATGGTTCATCTGACTCGGCGCTACCGATTTTCCGCCGCGCACCGCCTGCACACCGAGGCGCTCAGCGCAGAGGAAAACGCGCGCGTGTATGGCAAGTGCAACAACCCGCTGGGGCACGGCCACAACTATGTCCTGGAAGTGACCGTGGCCGGGCGCGTGGATCCCGCGACGGGCATGGTGTGCGATCTGGGATACCTCGACGCTGTGGTCGAGCAGGAAGTGATCCGCCGCTTTGACGAAGTGCATTTGAATCTCGACACGGAGAATTTCCGCGAGCGCGTCCCGACGGCGGAGAATATCTGCCTGGAAGCCTACCGCCTGCTTCAGTCCCGCCTCGACGGAGCCGGGCCGGGCGGGGAGGTGCGGCTCGCCCGCATCCGGCTGGAAGAGACGAACTCCAATTCCATCGAATATTTCGGCGAGCGCGATAACCCCGGCGCCGCCCGCAAGGTGAGATGAAGGCCATGAGCGAAGACCGCATTCTGAAGGTGACCGAAGAAGAAGCCGCAGGAGCCGCCGACCCGTTGGCGGAGGCGGTGCGCACCCTGATTCGTGGCGTGGGCGAAGATCCCGCGCGGGATGGCCTGCAGCGGACCCCGCGCCGCGTTGCCCAGTCGATGCGCTTCCTGACCAGCGGCTACCACCAGGACGTGGATCAGGTGCTGAACGACGCGCTCTATTCCGTTGCCTACGACGAGATGGTGATCGTCAAGGACATCGAGATCTTCAGCCTGTGCGAGCACCATCTGCTGCCGTTCTTCGGCCGCTGCCACGTCGCCTACATTCCGACCCAGAAAGTGATCGGCCTGAGCAAGATTCCGCGCCTGGTGGATGTCTTCGCACGGCGGCTGCAAGTGCAGGAACGCCTGACGACTCAGATCGCCGAGACCATCATGGAGAAGATCAAGCCCTTGGGCGTGGGCGTTGTGATCGAGGCCAAGCATCTCTGCATGATTATGCGCGGCGTGGAAAAGCAAAACTCCGTCGCTGTCACTTCCGCCATGCTGGGAGTCTTTCGCGACGAAATCGAGACCCGCGAGGAATTCCTCTCGCTGGTCCGCTCGCGCGGCAGAGACTGACCGCTTTCCCCGGCGTTCCGGTTCCGAGTTCCGACGCATATGGGCCGACTGGACGGCAAGATCATTGCAGTGACGGGCGCCAATCGCGGCATCGGCTTGGCGATTGCGCGCCAGCTCGGCCAGGAGGGCGCCCAGCTGCTGCTTCTGGGCCGCGACCGTCCTGCCCTCGCGCGGGCCGCCCGCTCGATGCCCGGCGAAGCGCGGGCCATCGTCGGCGATGTGACCGAGCCGCGCGACGTGGAGCGCATCTTCACGACGCTGCGCCGGAGCGTCAAACGTCTCGACGTTCTGGTCAACAACGCTGGCGTTTTCACCTACAAGCCGTTTGCGCGCACCACCTTCAAGGACTGGCGGGCCAATCTCGCGACCAACCTGACCTCCATCTTTCTGGTTACGCGTGCCGCCCTCCCGCTCCTCCAGCGCAGTCGCAGCGCGCACCTCATCAACATCCTTTCGGTGGCGGGCCGGGTCGCCTTTGCCAACTGCTCCGCCTACTGCGCCTCCAAATTCGGCGCCCTGGGGCTGACGGGAGTTCTGCGCGAGGAATTGCGGCCGCTCGGCATCCGCGTCACCGCCATCCTTCCGGGCTCGACCGACACCCGCCAAGCCAGCGAATTCGACTTTCCGGTCGACCGCAAGAAATTGATCCAGCCGGACGATGTGGCAGCCGCCGTCCTGGCGGCCCTCCTCCAGCCGGCACGCACTACGGCCGAGGAGATTCTTCTGATGCCTTCTTCGGGAAAATTGTAATTTGAAACGACGAGCGAGGAAAGGTTCTTCAGGAAGCGGCGCTGGCGGCGGGCTCTACGGGTGCGGATGCGGCCACAAACTGCTTGATGCGGTGGCGGTCTTCCCACTCCATCTCGGTGAACTGCACTCCCATTCCCATGTTGGGAACCAGGTAGCGTACCAGAGCTGACGCAATGACTACGGGTGTGTCATCGCTCAAATGAAAGCGCAGATCGAGGGGAGCTCCGACCTCGCAGGGCAGCTTCGTTTCGATGAACATTCCGCCCACGCTCAAGTCACGCGAGAAGGCCAGGGCCATGGAATCTTCGATGTTAATCTGCGTGGCCAGCGGAACGCGCGGAGATTCCCGCCGGCTGGCGGTCTTGTGATGAATGAGGCGCAAGATGAGCTGGCGGTCTTCCGGGACGATGTCCGTGAACTCGACCCCGCTCCCTTTTCCCTTCACGATGTAACAGATCCGGGCGCGCGCCCGGAAATAGGGCAGATGCTTGGCGGGGCGGAAACGCACCTGAATTTCGGCCCCCGGGGGGTGCAACTGGCCATCGTCGATGAAGAGTCCGCCGCCGCCCAGCGTCGAAGCGTGGGTGCGGAACGTCTTCTCCCCCAGCGAGTACTCGACCGGGAAACGGGCCGGAACGCGCGGATACTTCCGCAAGTCCTTTTTTCGCAGCTTTTCGCCGAAGCTCAGAAACGTAGCCAACTTGCTAGTATTGTATCACAGATTGTCAACCCCCTCTGGCCTAGAGGCGTTCCCCCGACCGGCAGGGGCGGTTCCGCGCCTTCTCTCAGACGAGGGACGGGATGAACCTGCCGCTACGGCCCCTCGGGCCGGTCTTCCTTGACGCTCATTTCCGGCGGACTCTATAATGCTGGCCTTGCCACGCAGCCCACTGTAGTATTGCGTGCACACGCCGGAGAGACGCTTGTCAACCACCGAACCCGAAAGTCTGAGCCAGCAACGCAAGAAGAAGCTCGAGGCGATTGTCGGCCTGGGCTGTGAAGCCTACCCGCGGAAATTCGAGTTTACCCACACCATCCCGCAGGTGCTCGCGGCCTATTCGCCGCGCGGCGCCGAGGAGCTGAACGCGCAGAAACTCCTCGTGCGCGTGGCGGGGCGGCTGATGACCATCCGGCCGCACGGCAAGGCAGGCTTTGGACACCTGGCGGGGGGCGGGGAGCGGCTCCAGGTGTACGTCCGGCTCGATGCCGTGGGCGAGCGCGATTTCCAGCTCTTCAAGCTGCTCGACCTCGGCGATATCGTTGGTGTCGAGGGCTACCTCTTCCGAACCCGCACCGGCGAGCTGACGGTGCACGCCGAGCGGTTGCATTTTCTTGCCAAGGCACTTCTGCCGCCGCCGGAAAAATGGCATGGCTTGACGGACGTGGAAATCCGCTACCGCCAGCGCTACGTCGATCTCATGGCGAATCCCGAAGTGCGCAAGGTCTTCGAGCGCCGCACCGCGATCGTGCGCGCCATCCGGCAGTTCCTGGACGGCGAGGGCTACGTCGAAGTCGAGACGCCCATGATGCAGCCCCTGGCGGGCGGGGCCATGGCGCGGCCCTTCACGACCCACCACAACACTCTCGGTCTCGACCTCTTCCTGCGTATCGCGCCGGAGCTTTATTTGAAGCGGCTGACTGTCGGCGGCCTTGATCGCGTGTACGAGATCAATCGCAACTTCCGCAACGAAGGCATCTCCACGCAGCACAATCCCGAATTCACGATGCTGGAGTTTTATCAGGCCTACGCGGACTATCACGACATGATGGCGCTTACCGAGCGCTTGCTGCGACACGTCGCGCAATCGGTGCTCGGCTCGCTCGAATGCGAGTTTAGCGGCCAGCGCATCTCCTTTGCGGAGTTCCAACGCTACTCGATGAAGGAAGCGGTGGCGAAATTCTGGCCGGGTGAGGGTGGCCCGAAGGTCGAAGACCTGACCCGCGAGCGCATGGCGGGCTGGGTGGAGGCTTATAACGCCGCCGTGGCCCGTGCCGCCGATGGCCGCGAGCTGCTGGCGCTGCCCGCCGAGACTTCTCCGGGCACCACGCTCCAGGAGCTGTTCGAGCACGTTGCCGAGGCGCATCTCTTCCAGCCCACCTTCATTTACGATTTCCCCCTGGAAGTGTCGCCGCTCTCCAAGCAGAAGCCCGGCGACCCGGATTTCGTCGAGCGCTTCGAGCTCTACGTGGCAGGCATGGAAGTGGCCAACGCCTTCAGCGAGCTCAATGACCCCGAGGAGCAGCGCCGGCGCTTCGAGTTTCAGCAGAGCTTGCGCGAGAAAGGCGACCTCACGGCGCACGTCATCGACGAGGACTACATCCGCGCTCTGAGCTACGGCATGCCACCCACAGGCGGCGAGGGCATTGGGATCGACCGCCTCACGATGCTCCTTACCGACTCGCGCTCGATCCGCGATGTCATCCTTTTTCCCCTTCTACGTCCGGAGAAATCTTCCCCCTGAAGGTGCCCATGAACGTGGACGCACTGGATCAAGCGCTTCGGGTTTTGAAATCCCGCAAAGACGCCTGGGCCTTGCTGCCCGTGGCGCGCAAGGCGGAGTATGTGCAAGGCGTGATCGACGGCTATGCACGGCTCGCGCGTCGCCAGGTCGAGGCGTCGAACCGCGCCAAAGGAGTTCCGCCGGATTCACCGCTGGCGGGAGAAGAGTGGGTGCATCCCTATCTCACCGTGCGCACCCTGCGGCTGCTGCGCGACTCGCTCCGGCAAATCGCCCAATCTGGCCGGCCTTCGTTCCCCCGGCGCGGGCTGCGCACGCGGCCCGACGGGCAGTTGGTGGCACGCGTGTTTCCGCTCAACTTGCCGGACCGGGTTCTGTATCAAGGTTTCCGCGGCGAAATTCGGATGCAGCACGCCGTAACCGAGGAAGACCTCAGCGAAAACATGGCGGCGTTCTACCGCCAGAAGAACCCGGCCGGAAAGGTCGCGCTGGTGCTCGGCGCGGGCAACGTCGCGGCCATCGGGCCGACCGACCTAGCGCAAAAGCTGTTCGTCGAAGGCCAGGTTTGCCTCTTCAAGCACAATCCTGTCAACGAGTACCTCGCGCCGTTTCTGGAGGAGGCATTCGGTGAGCTTATCCGCGACGGATTCGTGCGCACCTGCGTGGGCGGGGCCGAGGTGGGCGAATTCCTCTGCCGGCATTCTGATGTCGATGAGATCCATATCACCGGCAGCGATCGCACCTACGAAGCCATCGTGTTTGGGGCTGGCGACGACGGGCAAGCACGCAAGCGGGCCAACCAGCCGCGCCTTGCCAAGCGCATCACCTGCGAGCTGGGCAACGTCACGCCCGTGATCGTTGTCCCTGGTCCGTGGAGCCCTTCCGACATTGCCTTCCACGCTGAGAATATCGCCACGCAGATCGTCAACAACTGCGGCTTCAACTGCCTCTCGTCGCGGGTGCTCATCGTGCACCAAGAGTGGCCGCAGGCGGAGGCGCTTCTGCAGGCGATTCGTGGAGTGCTCGCCGCCCTGCCGCAGCGGCCGGCCTACTATCTGGGTGCGGAGAAGCGCTACGACGAAATCCTGGCCGCGAACCCCGGCGCGCAAGCGGTCGGGCCGCGCCGAAAGAGCGTGATTCCCTATACACTGATTCCCGGGATCGATCCTGCCGACCGGGACAATCCCTGCTTCGCCACGGAGTGTTTCATGCCCATTCTGGCGGAGACGCGGTTGCCCGGCGAGAACGCCGGGGAGTTCCTTCGCCACGCGGTGCGCTTCGCGAACGAAACGCTCTGGGGCACGCTGAGCGCGAACCTCATCGTTCACCCTGCCACAGCGCGCGCGCTGGGCAGTCAGCTCGAAGACGCCATCGCCGGTCTGCGCTATGGCACGGTGGCTGTCAATCAATGGGTGGCGATGGGTTATGTTTGGGGAGCGACGAGCTGGGGCGCTTACCCGGGGCATGCTCCGGCGGATATTCAAAGCGGCATCGGGGTGGTGCACAACACTTTCATGTTCGACAAGCCAGAGAAGAGCGTCGTGTACGGACCGTTCCGCGTCTGGCCGAAGCCCGCGTGGTTCGCCGCGAATCCACGCATGGGGGATGTCTTTTCACGCGCCACGGAACTGGAAACCAGGCCACACGTCATGAAGGCGTTGCGCATCGGCCTGGCGGCGGTGTGGGGATAAGACTGGCCGCCACCCGGCGTGGCTTGATTTCTGCGAGAGATTCGGTTAGCTTGACGGCAGCTTATGGCAGTGAACGGCGTTCTAGCGCCGCACCGCATCAGGCGAGGGCAAAGTGGAAATCAGCGTACGCAAGCAGGATGATGTGACGATTCTGGATCTGGAGGGAGACCTGGTGCTTGGCGCGCCCGTGGCCACCTTTCGCGATCAAGTCCAGGAGCTCGTCGAGGGGGGCGTGAAGAAGATCGCCGTAAACCTTCGTAGCGTGCGGTTTCTCGACAGTTCCGGCATCGGCGCGATGGTCGGGGCTCATACCGGGCTGGAAGCTGCCGGGGGACACTGCAAGTTCTTCGGCGCCCAGGAGCGCGTCATTCACGCCTTGACGCTGGTCCACATGGTGGACGTCTTCGACCTGCACGAGAAAGAGGCTGCGGCTCTCGCCAGCTTTCCTGCCTGAGCAGAACGGCCGTGGCTCTTGCTCTCCCGGCCGGCATCAGGATTCAGCCAACGACATCGTCATGCGCGGAAGGTGATCGCTGCAGCGCCCCTCATCGAGCGGCCCTGCAGCGCACGGCTATGCTGCCGCGGAGGTGCCGCGTCGCGTTATGGCCACGACGGCGATACCGAAAAGCGAGCCGATGATCACCGTGAACGCCACCCACAGCAGGAGTTGTGGGACCAGCCCGATCACGAGGTACTTCGCCCAGAAGGTCATCTCGGGGAGGCCCGGAGGCGCGCTGTCGTAGTGTGTCCCCCAGTTGCCGCGCAGGGCAAAGTACATGACCACCGCAACCGGGATGCGCGACCAATAGCCGTAGGCGATCAACGCTTTGGTGAGCTGCGGCCAGCCGGCGAGGGGAACCAGGAACGCCGCCAGGAAGAGGATGGACCCGCCAATCAGCATGGGAGCCGAGGCGAACTTGGAGAAGCCGAAGAGCGCGCCTGCGCCCACCATGAGCACCAATCCGAGAAAGGCGAATGCTATGGCCTTGCCGAGGCCAGCGGGCCGCTCGCCCGCGCTCGCCAGCTTGAGGGCGAAGTATATGCCAAACACCGGCACCAGCCAGACGATGCCCACAATCGCCCCGCCGCCCCCGGCGGAGGCATTGAACAATGGTTTCGACCAGTGATTGAGTTCGCCCACCAGGCGAAGGACGGTGACGCCCAAAGTGATGAGTCCCGGGACCAGTACGAGGCGTCCCACGGACAGGGAATTCTCCTTACCCATTGAACCCTCCTCTCAAGTCGAGTGACGTGCCGCATTCCCGGCTGCGAGCCCAAGAAAAATGACCTCGAGCGGCTTCACTGCCGTCGAATGTGCCTCGTCGGATTACCTTTTGGATCTCAAATCCAAATGCGTGGCTCCATCATATACCAGGAGCCAGGTAGCCGCCTAGCGTGGTTTCGATCACGTGGGCCAAAGCCAGGGCAATATCCTCCCGCCAGGGCGCCGCGGCGATCTGCACGCCGACGGGGAGGCCCTGCGAGGTGATTCCCGCGCGCACCGCGGCCGCGGGCCAGCCAGTGAGATTGTAGGTCATCGTGTAACTGAACGACGGGAGCCGGTCATAGGTCGAGCCATGCACCATGCCAGGAGAGGCTGCGACCGGGCAGAGGATGGCGTCCCAATCTTCCATGAACTTCAGCATTGCGCTCTGGAAAGCGTCCCAGCGCGCGACAAGCGTCACGAACTCCGCCATGGTGGAAGCGTTCGCGCGTTGGATCTCGAGCACGCGCGCGAGCAGGGGATGAACCTGCTTTGTCCCAGCTGCGGCGAGCAGGTCTTCCAGGCCCGCGCCGCCGTCCGCCGAGAAGAGTTTCAGATAAATATCGTAGGTCTGCTCGATCGCCGGCGGGCGCGCCTCGTCCACGCGGACGCCGGCGGCGGTCAAAGCCTTCGCGGCTCGCTGCACGGCTTCTACAGTCTCCGAGGTCGGAGGCTCGATGCCGTTGTCCGTGTGGACGGCGACTCGCAGACGGGTTAAACCCACAGATCGCCAATCACCCAGCGGCGCGGGGACCACGGAGGGGTCACGATAGTCTGGCCCGGCAATCACGGAGAGCACGAGTGCGAGGTCCTCGACGTAACGCGCCAGCGGGCCGATCTGCCAGAGCGCGTCGAGCGTGCCGCCTGGGCCGGGGAAGTGGCCGGTGCGCGGCACGCGGCCGGAAGTGGGCTTGATCGCGGCGATGCCCGTGCAGTGGGCAGGGAAGCGAACGCTGCCTCCCGCGTCGCTGCCCAGCCCGAAGGGCGAACCCGCGGCGGCGATGATGGCGGATTCGCCTCCGCTCGATCCGCCCGGGGAGAGTTTGAGGTCGTGCGGATTGTTCGTCCGTCCGTAGATCAGGTTATCGCTCTCCCATGCCCAGCCGAACTCCGGGCAGTTTGTTTTGCCCACCAGGATGGCGCCCGCCTCGCGGAGGCGTCTGACGACGGCCGCGTCTTCGCCCGGTATGTAACTGGCGCGTCCGGCTGTGCCGCCGGTGCAGATCACTCCCTGGGTTTCGATTGCGTCCTTGAGCGTGAAGGGCACGCCGGCGAGCGGGCCGCAGGCTTCGCCGCGAGCGAGCGCCTTGTCCGCCTCGCGCGCCGCCGCGAAGGCCTGCTCCGCGGGGAGTTGCACGACGGCGTTCAGGCGTGGGTTCACTTCCTCAATGCGCTCGATGCAGGTCTTGACGAGCTCTTCCGAGGAGATCCATTTCTCGCGAATCGCCCGTGCGAGCGAGGTGGCCGATTTGAGGAGCAGTGCATCCATGCAGGTGACCGAAAAGGGGAAATAGGAAACTAGAAACTGGAAAATCGAAAATGAAAAACGCAAAGCGCTATAGCTCGACAGCGGCATTGTAGCGCAATAGAATAGGCGCCGTTGGAATCAAAACCGAGTCTTGGGAGTGGCGATTATGAACCGACGTTCTTTTCTGGGAGTAGCGGCGGGATCCGTCGCGCTCGCTGGCGCGCCCTTGTCGTTGCGGGCGAATCTGCCGGGTGAGAAGGGACTGAGGCTCTCTGTCACCTGGGGGCTGATGCACGGGAGGTCCGTGGGCGACGCCCTGGCGCTGCTCGTCCGGCACGGCTACGACGCCTACGAGATGTTCGACTGGCGCAACGCACAGGTTCTGGAGACGTTTGCTACGGAACGGAGGAATTACCCGCAACTTGCCTGCGCGTGCCTGGTCGCCAACAAGGGCGTCGAGGCGCCCGGCTGCGGCCTGGTGAATCCGCGTGAGCGCGACGGGTTCATGAAGGAGCTGACGGCATCGATCGAAGCGGCGAAGAAAGCGGAGACGAAGCGCCTCATCGTGCTGACCGGCAACGAGCTGGGCGGCATGCCGCGCTCCGAGCAGATGGCGAACGCCGTCGCCGCTTTGCGCGCGGGGGCGCCGCTGCTGGAAAAGAGCGGCATCACCGCTGTGATCGAGGTGCTCAACACCTACGTCGATCACGCCGGCTATTTCCTCTATCACATGAATGACGCGGCGGAGTTGGTGGACCGTGTGGGAAGCTCGAACGTCAAGATTCTCTGCGACTTCTACCACACGCAAATCATGGAAGGGAATTTGATCAACAATGTCCGCGCCCACATCGATCGCATCGGCCACTTTCACATTGGCGATGTCCCGGGCCGCCACGAGCCCGGCACAGGCGAGATCAACTACCGCAACGTGTTCAAAGCCATCTACGAGTTGGGCGATCGTTACCAGGGCTACGTGGCGCTGGAGTACGGCCCGCAGATTCCGGCCGAGGAAAACCTGGCGATGGTGCGCAAGCTGGCGAACTTCTGACGCGCTGGTCGCCGTTGGAGTAGCGGACCGACAGGACCGCGCGCCCCAACACGGTTGCGCGTGCATGCGCCCGGCGGTATTCTTGCCCCACGGCCCGTCCTCGCCCTGGCGCCGAGCATTTGCCGCGTCTCAAGGAAGGGGAAGTATGCGTCTCGCGGCCTCGTGTTTCCTATGCCTTGCGGCAGCGGTTCTGCTTTACAGCCCTTCCCGCGCCTGGGCGCAAGGCGCCACGTTCCCACATCCCATTTCGCAGACTCCGCTGAGCCTCGTCAAGGAATTCCTGATGTGGCCGGTCTCCGGCCGTGTGACTCATCTGAATGGCGATCCCGTCGGCGGCGCCCAGGTTCGGGTCAACATTGGCGCCGGGATGAATCCGACGCGGCTGCTGGAGACGAATCTGCAGGGCGAGTTCAGCGCGGAGTTCCAACTGGAAAAGACCGTGAATAGCATCCACGTCGCAGTGGACGCGACCAAGTCCGGATACGAAGCGGCGCACGAGTCGGCGGAATTCTCCATGGAGAAAGGAATCACCAGCGTACACGTCATTATGCGCGCCAGCGCTGGCGATCCGGACCTGCTCTCCCAGTCTGATCTTCTGGCGGCCCTGACGCCGCGTTACACCGTCGCGGCGTTGGGCGCGGGTTCCTCCGGCAACAAGGACTTCCACCGCGCGCTGGAACTCTTCCCCGTCAAGAAGCAGGCGGAGAACGTCCTGCCGCTGCTCCGCCACGCCCTCGAGGCCGATCCGAATTGCGTGGACTGCCGTGTGGTGCTCGGGCTGGCGCGACTCGTTGCCGGAAGCCTGTCCAGCGCCCGCAATGATCTGGCGGACGCTGCGCTTCTGGACGACTCCGGCCACGCTACCACCATCAAGTCGGAGCCTTTCCTGATTCTGGGTGTTATGGAGACCTGGCGTGGAGATACTAAGTCCGCGCTCGGTTACTTCCTCAAGGCACTTAAGATCGCGCCTTCCGACGCGCTGGCCCTCGAGGAGGCTGGGAGGGCCCTGCTCCTGGAGAAGAACTGGGAGGCGGCGGAGGAGTACCTCGGCAAGGCCGTGCGCGCCGGCGCTCCCGCTGAGGCTCGCCTGCTGCACGTGCGGGCGCTGCTCGAACTGGGCGAGACGTCCGATGCCGAGGAAGAGATGAAGGAGTTCAGCGCCGGACGCCGTCCCAAGGACTTACCGCCCCCCGCCCGGATGCTCTACGTCCGCCTCCAGGAGCGCTTGCAGCTCCAGGCCTACGAGCATGTGAAATCGGTCGTGGACCAGCCGCTGAGCGAGCTTGTGCGACTCCTGCCGGAGCTGGCGGGCCTGGAACCCGCCACCGGTCAGGAGGAGTTGCCGTCCCTCCTCGCCCGCATCGGCCAGAGCGTGGAGAGCTTCTTCCAGCAGCTTCCCAACACCACATCGCGGGAAGAGATCCGTGAGGAATTGCTTCGCCGCGACGGTGAAGTCCAGACCACACTGGAAGAGAACTTCATGTATCTCCTCGTCGTGCACCCGGAGCAGTTCGGGCTGGATCTGAAGGAGATGCGTTCCTCCGGCGAGCAGGCGGGGCTGAAGGCGAAAGGGGTCGAGCAGGGCTTCATGCGCACCACCGGCTTTGCCTGCACCGCGCTCTTCTTCCATCCCACGTACCAGCGCGGCGCCCGGTTCCGCCTCCTGGGCCGGCAACAGGCCAACAAGCACGAAACTTGGGCTATCGCGTTCGCCCAGCAGCCGGAGATGGCGCAGCGCATCGGGCGCTTCGACGTCGACGGCAAGTCGGTACCTCTCCTCGTGCAGGGCATCGCCTGGATTGACCGCGATACCTACCAGATCGTCCGGATGCGAACCGACCTGTTGATGTCCCCGCCCAAGAGCCGTCTGAAACGCCAGACGACGGAGATACAGTTTGGCGAAGTCCGCTTCAAGGAATTCCCCGCCGCGCTCTGGCTGCCGCGTGAGGTTACGGTCACGGTGGAGTGGAAAGGCCGGACGTTTCGGAATTTCCATCGCTACTCCGACTTCCGCGTCTTCAAGGTTGAGACGGAGGAGCGGCGCAAAGCGGTGTAGTCCGCAGCGCTTCACGTGCCGCGCCCGGGAAGTCACTGGCCGGTGTGGGCGGCACATATCCTCTTCCTGAACTCCTACTCTTCATCGAGACCAAAGGACAGAAGAGAGCCCTGCCAACTCTTCCGCCTGCGCACCAGAACAACTGATTCTGTCGCGGCGAGTTTATCTCGCCACGGGTCACTGCCCAATCGCCTGCAACCAACGCTCGCGAGGATCTGCCGAAAGCTGCCAGAGTGAAGTACAATGCCATCCGCGCTCGCGGAGTCCCTTTGATTGAGGAGGAAGAGGCGGACATGAAGAAGATCACAGTGCTGGGAGCGGGACGAGTGGGTGCGGCCATGGCGGCTGACCTCGCTCCGGACTTTGAAGTGACCGCGGTGGACACGAGCGCGGCGGCGCTCGACCGCCTGCGGGCGCGCTGCCGGGTTGAGACGGCGCAGGCAGATCTCGCCGACGCGCGCGCGGTGCAAGCGCGCATCGCGGGCGTGGACCTAGTGATCGGCGCCGTGCCAGGGTTCATGGGATACAAGACGCTCGAAGCCGTGCTCGAGGCGGGGAAGAGCGTCGTCGATATCTCCTTCTTTCCCGAAGACGCCTTTGGCCTGGATGACTTGGCCAAGCAGCGTGGCGTCGTGGCGGTGGTGGATTGTGGCGTCGCTCCGGGGATGAGCAACCTCATCGTCGGGTACTGGGCTGGCCGCATGAACATCACGAGCTTGGAGTGTATGGTCGGCGGGTTGCCGGTCATCCGTACCAAGCCCTTCGAATACAAGGCGCCGTTCTCGCCCGTCGATGTTCTGGAGGAATACACGCGGCCGGCGCGTCATGTTGTGAATGGCCAGGTCGTCGTTCGCCCCGCGTTATCCGATCCCGAACTCGTTGAGTTTGACAAGGTCGGCACGCTGGAATCCTTCAATACCGACGGCCTGCGCTCGCTCCTCAAGACCGTAAGCATCCCCAACATGACCGAGAAGACATTGCGCTATCCGGGGCACATCGCGCTGATCCGGGCGCTCAAGGACGCGGGCTTCTTCGCGACGGCGCCGATTGACGTGAACGGCCAGCAGGTCGTGCCGTTTGACGTCACCGCGCGCGTGCTCTTCGACAGCTGGAAACTCGGCGAGACCGAAGACGAATTCACTGTCGGCCGGATTATCATCGCCGGCGAGGAAAACGGCCGCCCGCGGCGAATTGTCTATGACCTCTTCGACCGCTACGATCCCAAGACCGGTGCAAGCTCGATGGCCCGCACGACGGGCTACGTCTGCACGGCCGTGGCGCGCTTGGTTCTCGACGGCCGCTACCAACGCAAGGGCATTTCCCCGCCCGAGTTCGTCGGCCAGGAATCCGGATGCCTGGACGCCGTGCTCGCGTACCTGCGCGCCCGCCACGTCGATTACGAGATGAGTGAACAGTGAACAGCGCTTGCTCTCCCCAGAGTAGCGATTGTCAACCAACTTGTGCTTGTCGATTGCTGACGGCTGACTGCGGAGGGCCTTTACTGTTCACTGTAGACTGTCAACTGTGAACTGTCTTTCTGAGCCGGCTGGGACTCGAACCCAGAACCCTTGCCTTAAAAGGGCAATGCTCTACCGCTTGAGCTACCGGCCCATATTGACGCAGCGTTGAGTCAGGGGCGCTTCGACTCCTCAACTTATCTCCACGTTACACCACCCGCCGCGCTGTCGTAAACCGCAAAAAGCGACGGAGCCCGTACCGCCGATGCCCCCATTGCCCCACGCCGGTTGCATCGCGACGCACTTCGCCATACTATGAGCGGCTGCGTTTTCGGCATTCATGAACTCTCTTAGGGGACGGAGGAGGGAACTGTGGCAAGCCATGACAAAGTCTATCTCGTCTCGAACGGCGATTCGCGCGATATCTCTTGCGAGACCTGCTGGCCCAAGCAGGAGGAGACGCTGCGGCTGACCCAAGCCGCGTTTGACAAGCTTGGAATCAAGACGGAGGTCCTCCCGTCTTTCAATCCCGCGCGCAAGCACGGCTTCATCACCAAGCAGTGCGAGGGGGCGGAGATCTTCTCGAAGATCGATCCCAACGCTGCGGTGGTCATTGTGCTCAGCATCTGGGCGTATTCGCATCACGTCTCCGGGGCGCTGCAGACCCACAAGGGGCCGATCCTGCTGCTCGCCAACTTTGACGGCACCTGGCCGGGCCTGGTGGCGCTCCTCAATCACGCCGGCACGCTCGATCGCTTGTGCGTCAAGCACTCGCGTATCTGGTCGGAGAAGTTCGCGGATGACCCCGTATTCATGAAGCGGCTGGAAGCCTGGGCGAAGAGTGGAGAGATCAAGTACGACATGTCGCACCTCGCGCCCGGCGACAAGCTCAAGCTCTCCGCTGCGGCGCAGCGCTTCGGCGAGGAGCTCGCCGCCGACATCAAGAAGCACAAGCGCATCATGGGCCAGCTCGATCCCGGTTGCATGGGGATGCTCAACGCGCTGATCAATCCCACCAAGCTCGGCCAGATCGGCATGCCGCTCGAACTGCTCAACCAGTCGGACCTGGTCGCGGAGATGAACCTCGTCAGCGAGCGCGAAGCACAGGGCCATCTTAACTGGCTGCTCAAGAAGGGCACCTGGTTCAACTGGGGCACCGACGGGTCCGAGCACCTCGTGCACGGGCAGGTCATCTCGCAGATGAGGATGTACTCGGCGGCGGCGCGGATCTACCAGCGCTTCGGCCTGAGCGCCATCGGCATCCCCTACCAGCTCGGCCTGGTGCGCTGCGTGCCGGCTTCCGACCTCGTCGAGGGCATGCTGAACAATTCCGACCGGCCGGACGTGACCGATCCCGAAACCGGCGTGGTCGTCGAGAAGGGCAAGCCCATCGTGCACTTCAACGAGGGCGACATGGGCGCGGGCGTGCCGCAGCGGCTGATGTGCGATATCTACCTCCGCAAGGGCATGCCGCCCGAGACCACGCTCCACGACGTCCGCTGGGGGCGCGAGTACCAAGGTAAGTTCCTCTGGGTCTTCGAGATTTCCGGCGGCGCCCCGCCCGCCCATTTTGGAGGGTGGCAATATACAAAGGTGTATCGTCAGCCTAAGGTATATTTCCCACTTGGTGGTGGGTCCTGCTCGGGCGTTTCACACCCCGGCCCTATCACTTGGGCGCGCTTCTACGAAACCTGGGGCGAGATCGGCATGGACTGCGGCACGGGGGAAGTCGTCGCCCTGCCCGCGGCGGAAGTGGAAGACCGCCTGAAGAAGACCACCCCGGAGTGGCCCATCGCCAACGCCCACCTGCCGGGCTACGATTCCGAACAGCTCATGGCGTCGCATATGTCGAACCACATCGTCATCGGCTACGGCGACATCCTGCAGGAGCTGGTTTCGACTTGCCTCCACCTCGGGATTCCCACCCGCGTGGGCGGGAAGGTGAAGGACTCGCTGATGTAACTCGAAATCCTCCCGTCATAGGGCCGATTGACGAGCCGCCCCGGGCGCTCCGATCAAATCGAAGCGCCCCCAAGCATTGCCACGTTCAGCTTCGTCCACCCGACCGTGCACGTAACCTATTGATGAGAAGCAACTTTCTCGCTTCGTTGAATTTCGAACATTTCGCTGATTCTACACGACTTACTCGGTTCGTCCACCCTATGGGAAATTGTAACACGCTCATTTTAAGCGACATTCCAGGTTCGTGCATGTACTGTATAAGGGCCGCTCCTGTAACGACGACCGTCGGCAGTCCCTCCCGCGAGCCAGTCCCAAGCCGAACTTTTGATTCCCGTGTTTGCCTCTCCATCCCGGACTCCAAGATCCTGACCCTTCGCCCCCCTTCCGCGCACTCCAAGCCAGGTTCTCCGGCCAGAAGGGAAAGCTAACATAGCTAGCCCACAAAGTCAAGCCCATCCCGGAGGGACAATCCCTCGCCGCCCTCGGGCGGGCAGACTCCGGGTTATCGGAAGCAGAAGAGGAAAGCCCTAGCAAAGCGGGAGCGGACCGTCCACGGCCGTCGAGCACGCCGCGCGATTGACAACGTTTCCAGCGAAAGCATAGTATCGAAATTCGGTTCATGAGCCGCCGAAGTGAGTGAGGCTGCGTGGAGGAGAGGATACAGGCGCTGCGCGAAGCGCTCTCTGAAGCGAAGCGCGTGGCGGCGCTGACTGGAGCGGGGATTTCTGCCGAGAGCGGCGTCCCGACCTTCCGCGGCGCGGGGGGGCTGTGGCGGAACTACAACCCGCAGGAACTTGCCACGCCGGAAGCCTTCGCGCGCGATCCACGGCTGGTTTGGGAATGGTACGACTGGCGGCGCAGCCTGATCGCCAAGGCGCAGCCGAATGCGGGACATCGGGCCCTGGCTGACCTTGAGAGGAAGAAGGCATGGGTGGCGCAGACATCGTTTTCTGATGTCTGCGAATCGCTCGACCGCAGACATGCAAGCGGCGGCATTTCTGTGCCACCCGGCGGGCACGGAAGTTTCACGCTGATTACTCAGAACGTAGACGGGCTGCACGACCGCGCGGGCAGCCGGAACGTGGTGAAATTGCACGGCGATATCTGGGTGGTGCGCTGCGTGGCTTGCGGCAGCGAGTCGCGCAACGAGCAGGCGCCGCTGGCGGAGATCCCGCCGCGCTGCCCATGCGGGGCGCTGCTCAGGCCCGGCGTCGTCTGGTTCGGCGAGCCGTTGCCACCGGGTGAATGGGCTCGCGCGGAAGAGGCGAGCCACAAGGCGCAGGTTTTCCTGGTGATTGGAACCGCCGCGGCGGTTTATCCGGCCGCCGGCCTGGCGGAAATCGCCCGGGCCGGTGGGGCGCAAGTTGCGGTGATCAACGCCAACCCGACGCCGCTCGATTCCCTGGCCGACTGGGTCGTGCATGGACCAGCGGGAGAGGTTCTGCCGAGGCTCACATGAGACAAGCATATCTGGATGGTTCGTCGGGAATCAGTGGTGACATGCTCTTGGGCGCGCTGCTCGATGCGGGTTGCGACGCGCACCGGTTGCTCGAGGAATTGAAGAAGCTGCCGCTGGGCTTCTACAAGCTGAAGCGCACGCGCGCGCTGCGCGGCGGCATCGTCGGCACGCGCTTGGAAGTGGAAACCGCCGGCGGCCAGCCGCAGCGCAAGCTGACGGACATCGAGGGGATGATCGAGCCCGCGGGCCTGAGTGCCGGTGTCAAGGAGCGGGCGCTCAAGATCTTCCGGCGCCTGGCGGAAGCGGAAGGCAAGCTGCACGGCAAACCCGCGAGCGACATCCATTTCCACGAAGTCGGCGCCGTGGACGCAATCATCGATATCGTGGGCGCGTGCGTGGGCCTGGAGGTGCTGGAGGTTTCGGAATTGATCTGCTCGCCCCTGAACGTAGGCGGCGGGCGCGTGGAAGCGGCGCACGGGTCGCTGCCGGTGCCGGCACCCGCGACGATGGAGTTGCTGCAAGGGGTTCCCGTTTACTCCTCCGGCGTGGAGGGCGAACTGGTGACGCCGACCGGCGCGGCCATCGTCTCGACCGTCGCCGCGAGTTACGGGCCATTTCCGTCATTCAAGATCGAGCGCATTGGTTACGGCGCGGGAGCAAAGGAATTCCCTAAACATCCCAACGTCGCGCGGCTCTTCCTCGGGGAGCGGCTCGATGCGGTGAAAGCCGAGCCGGGGAAGCCGGGCGACGAGTTGGTTTCTATCATCGAAGCGAACGTGGACGACATGAGTCCGCAGCTTTATGGCTACCTCGTGGACCAGGCGCTCGCCGCCGGCGCGCTCGATGTGACGTGTAGTTCGGTGCAAATGAAGAAGAACCGGCCGGGGCTGCAAATTACTGTTTTGACCGCGCCAGAAAAGGCCGACGCGCTGGCGCAACTGCTCTTCGAGCAGACAACTACCATCGGCCTGCGCATCTACGAAGCCCGCCGCAGGGTGCTCGAGCGCGAGCACGTAGAAGTCGAAACGCCGTACGGCAAGGTACGCATCAAAGTGGCGAAGCGCGAAGGCAAGATTCTAAACGTCGCCCCTGAATTCGAAGACTGCCAGCGACTTGCCGCCGAAAAAAACGTCCCGCTGAAAGAAGTCATGCTCGCAGCGCAGACGGCGTACCGGCAGAAGCAGGACTAAATTGATTTATTGGTTCATCGAATCATTGAAAGACAAAACGCACGTCCCGCATATTCGGGTGCGGTTTACCTTTCGATGTGTCAATGATTCAATGGATCAATGGTCCAATCGCCCGATCAACCGATGAAGAAATTCTATCTCACCACCCCTCTCTACTACCCCAACGCCCGGCCGCACGTGGGCTCGGCGTACACGACGATCGTGTGCGACGTGATCGCGCGCTACAAGCGCATGTGCGGATACGATGTGGCGTTCCTCACGGGCACGGACGAACACGGGGAGAAACTCGAGCGCGCCGCCAAGGCCGCTGGGCTCTCGCCGAGCGAGTTCGTGGCGGAGAAGCGCCAGCTCTTCGTAGAGTTATGGAAGAAGCTGGGTATCGAGTATTCCCACTTCGTTTATACCGGCCAGCCCGACCACGGCACGTCGGTCCAGCGCATCATGCGGCGCGCCAAGGAGAGGAATCCCGAAGTCATCTATAAGAAGACGTACGAGGGGCGCTACTGCGTTTCCGATGAGCGATACATCTCCGACGGCACCGAGCCCGCCAATTGCGATATCTGCGGCCGCCCCGCGGAACTGATCAGCGAGGAGAACTACTTCTTCAAGCTCTCGGCGTTTCAGGATCGCCTGCTGGAACTTTACAAGAAGCATCCGGATTTCGTGCAGCCGCACTTCCGCCGCAACGAGGTGACGAGTTTTGTGAGGAGCGGCCTGCGCGATATTTCCGTGAGCCGCAAGCGCATCAAGTGGGGCATCCCCTGGCCGGACGATCCCGAGCAGGTCTTCTACGTGTGGTATGACGCACTTACAGGTTATCTGACTGGGATAGGGTACGCGCAGGGTGAGAACGGCGGCCCTGACTACCAGAAGTATTGGGCGGACTCGGAAAGTGAAGTCGTCCACATGATCGGCAAAGACATCCTGCGCTTTCACGCCGTCTACTGGCCGGCATTTCTGATGGCGGCGGACATGCCGTTGCCCAAAACCGTGTTTGCGCACGGCTGGATTTATTACGAGCAGGATAAGATGTCGAAGTCGAAGGGCAACGTCGTCTATCCCGAGCCCATTGTGGAGGCGCTCAACTCCTTTGGCGCGCCCGGCAACGACGCGCTGCGCTACTACCTCCTGCGCGAGGCGCCCTTCGGCCAGGACACCAGCTTCTCCTACGAGGCGCTGATCCAGCGGTTCAATTCCGATCTGGCGAATGACTTGGGAAACCTGGTGAGCAGGGCATTGACGATGCTCGGTCAGTACTTCGGTGGCCAGATCCCAGCGCGAGGCCAATTCTGCGAGTCTGACGAGAGCGTGGCGAACATGGCCGCCAGAGCGGTCGGGGAATCTCATGGTGCCTTCAAATTCTACGCATTCTCTCAAGGATTAGATGCCTTGTGGGCGCTCGTCGCCAAGGTGAACCAGTACTTGGTGGAAAACCAACCGTGGGTGCTGGCCAAAGATCCTCGGAATCGCGAGCGCCTCGGGACTGTACTCTGGACAGCCGTTGAGAGCCTGCGTTTCGTAGCCGCCCTGTCGTATCCCGTCATACCGTCCTCCGCCGAGAAGATTTGGGAGCAGCTGGGCCTCGAAGGAAGTCCTTCAGATGTCTTAATCCCGTACCAACTCGAGTGGGGTGGATTGAAGCCCGGCACCAAGGTCGGCAAGCCGGAGCCGATTTTCCCCCGCCTGGACAAAGAAAAGACGCTCGCCAAGCTCGAAGAACTTGCTGAGGCTGACCGCGAGCGCGACAAATCGAAGGAGAAGAAATCCATGGAATCCGATAGTCCGAAGGCTCCGAGCCCCGAGTCGCGATCCCCGAGCCCCGCTGGCGCAACCCCCAGTCCCCAATCCCCAGCCCCTGGCGCGGCAGCGACGCCGAAGATCAGCATCGAAGATTTTGCCAAGGTCGAGATGCGCGTGGGGCAGATCCTCACTGCCGAGCCGGTCGCGGGTGCGCAGAAGCTCTTGAAGCTGACCGTGGATATTGGGAGCGAAGTTCGGCAAGTGGTCGCGGGCATCGCCGAGCATTACAAGCCCGAACAGCTCATTGGCATGAAGGTGGTCATCGTCGTCAATCTCCAACCTCGCAAACTGCGCGGCGTGGAATCCAACGGCATGATCGTCGCGGCCTCGGTCGGGCCGGAAGGGAAGCCGGTGCTCGTCACGTTTATGGAAGATGTCGAGATCGGGGCGCGGCTGAAATAATCGGGTCATCGAGCCATCGGGCCATCAGAACATCTGGAAGTCTCGTGCGGGAAGCATTCAGATGGCTCAATGGCCCGATCACCCGATGGCTCAATTTCTTGACTCCCACGCTCATCTCGATGATTCACAGTTTAACGTTGACCGCGACGCAGTGATAGAGCGCGCGCGGGCGGCCGGGGTGAAGTATCTCCTTGCTGTAAGTGGCGGCGGCGGGCCGGACGATCTTGCCTCTGCGGTGCCGATTGCGGAGAAGCACGACTGGATTTACGCCACAGTGGGCATTCACCCGCACGAAGCGGCGAAAGCAGGGAAGTGCCACTTCGACCGGTTGCTGGCGGTGGCCAAGAATCCCAAGCTCATCGGCGTGGGCGAAATCGGCCTCGACTACTACTACAACCATTCGCCCCGCGAGGTTCAGAAATACGTCCTCATTCGGCAGCTTGAGATTGCGCGCGAGCTGAAGCTGCCTGTCGTCATTCACTGCCGAGACGCCTGGGAAGATCTTACGAGCATCATCGAAGCGCACTGGAAGCCAGCGGGACTGGGGGGGGTCCTGCACTGCTTCTCCGGCAGCCTGGAGAATGCCCGCAGGTTCATTGGCTGGGGATTCCTGATCTCGTTTGCCGGGCCCATCACTTTCAAGAAGGCCGATGGGCTACGCGCCATCGCCGCCGAACTTCCGCTGGATTGTCTCCTTACCGAAACCGATTGCCCCTACCTCGCGCCCGTGCCGCATCGCGGCAAGCGCAATGAGCCGGCGTTCGTATTGGAAACGACGCGAACCCTAGCGGCGCTGCGCAACATGACAGAGGCCGAGATGGGGGAGCAGGTCATCGGAAATTTCTGGCAGCTTTTTCGAACACCATAAGAACGTGCGTCGCGGCGAGCGGCTTCCCGAACCAGGGCAGGCGATTCATGGATCGCGCCGACGGTCGCTGGTCCGGCAGACGGCAGTGCGGGTCTAAGATCGCCGTTGTCATCGTTCACAGAGCGGTGCCAGAGCTGGACCCGAGGCAACTTCCGTCTTTCCTTCGCCCGCTTTTTGTGGGAGTATGATTTGCTAGTGTTTTTCTTTTCTGCGCCGGTGTGAGCGGCGGAGGGGCGTGTTTTTCCCGGAGATATTTTACTTGGCACCCATCAAAAACCTGACGGGGCGGCAGATTTTCGATCTGCTCAGAGACGACCTCCAGAAGGTTGAGGAGGAGTTCTGCCAGCAGACGGTCTCGGCCGTTCCGGCCATCACCGAAATTGGCCAATACCTGCAGGAGGGCGGTGGGAAACGGTTGCGCCCGGCGCTGGTGCTGTTGGCGAGCAAGCTGTGCGGCTATTCCGGGCCGGCGGTGATTCGATTGGGTGCGGTGGTGGAACTGATCCACACGGCGACGCTCGTTCATGACGACATCATCGACGGGGCCGATACGCGGCGCGGACGGCCATCCACCAACTCGCGCTGGGGCAATCACATGTCGGTGCTCGCCGGCGACTGGCTCTACATGCAGGCGTTCAACGTGGCGCTCGCCGAGCGGCAATTCAAGCTTCTCGATCTGCTGATCGGGCTGACGCAAGTCATGGTGGAAGGCGAGATGCTTCAGCTCACTCTCCTGCGCAAACGCCAGATCACCGAAGACGAGTACTTCGAGCTTTCCTACCGCAAGACGGCCTGCCTTTTCTCGGCCTGTTTACGATTGGGGGCGATTCTGGGGCGGCAGACGGAAGGCATCGAAATGAAGCTGGGATCGTACGGGATCAATCTCGGCCTGGCGTTTCAGTTAGTGGACGACTTACTGGACTTCACTTCGACGGAAAACAAGCTGGGGAAGCCCGTGGGCAGCGATCTGCGGGAAGGGAAGCTGACCCTGCCGCTCATCTATCTTCTCCAGCGCTGCGCGGAGGACGAGGCGGCCAAGGTTTCGCGGGTGCTCGATGAAGGCGGGTTCCAATCTGTCAGTTTCGCGGAGATTCTCGAGTTGATGGAGCGGCACGGCGCTTTGCGGCGGGCCCGCGATAAGGCGCGCGACTTGGCCGATCAGGCGCGCTCCGTCCTCGATGCCTTCTCCGATTCGCCCTACAAGGATGCTCTGCGCTCGCTCCCTGAATTTATTCTTGATCGTGAGTCCTGATGTTTCAGCGCCGGGCTAAGGCCGGCGAAGTCGCCGCCCCTAAGGTGGCGCTACAGTCTTCCTGCCTGCCATGAGCCGCGGTCCCGAAACGGAAGTCAAACTCGCTGTACGCGACCTTCGAGCCATCCGGCGTCGGCTGCGGGAACTTGATTTTCAGACGCTCCAGGCGCGTCACTTCGAGACAAACGATCTTCTCGATTCGGAGGATCTGCGGTTGTGGAAGGCGCGCTGCCTGCTGCGACTGCGCCGGACACGGGGAGAGTGGCTGCTGACTTTCAAAGGAGCACCTGCCGCCTCGCGCCGTTACAAGATTCGCCCCGAAGTCGAGACACGGGTGGAGGACGGGGCGCGGCTGACAGAAATCTTCGCAGTGCTGGGCTTGAGGCCGATGTTCCGATACGAGAAGTACCGCACGACTTATGTTGAAAGGGCGCGGGCAGGTAGGGCGGACGCTCCGTTGCTGGTGCTTGATGAAACCCCGATCGGCAACTACCTCGAATTGGAAGGCCCCCGGCGCTGGATTGACCGCGTGGCGGTGCGGCTCGGTTACCATCGAGACGATTACATCACCGCCAGCTACGGGGCGCTCTACCGTGAATACTGCCGGCGGGAGGGGGTGCCACCGACGAATATGGTTTTCTCGCACCCGAAAACGTGCTAGGGTTAGGTTGCAGTGTAAGTTACAATAGCTCGATTTCCCACCTGGCGGCTTCCGGCTACCGGCGGGAGGTTATTCGAAGCCTGGAGGTTTTCTCGTGGAAGGATTGTTTCAACCGACCCACCTGATTTTCATCTTGCTCATCGTGCTGATCCTCTTTGGACCCGGCAAGTTGCCCGAGCTGGGGAAAGGGCTGGGGAAGGGGATTCGAGAGTTTAAGGACGCTCTCAAGGGCGGGATGGAAGGGAACTCCGACAAGAAGCCGCCGGAAGAAAAGAAGGCCTAGCTCACCATCCCCACGCCGCAGGAGAGCGCGGCGTGTCCTGATTGCTTGACCTGCATTCCCCGTCCATCATACATCCGTGCCAGTCCTCTGGAAGTGGGACTATGCGGTCCGGCCGGGGGCGCGAGTGGATCAGAGGGCTGTCGTAGCTCCGTCAATTGGCGGATTGATTCTTCTGCCAACGAATTACAGGTTCGAATCCCGACGGGGCGCGTTGACGGAATTTTCGAGCGTGTGTTATAAATTTCGGAGGGGAGTGCATGTCATGCCGCTTCCCCTCACACTCCTCGGTAGCTCAATGGTAGAGCATTCGGCTGTTAACCGAAGGGTTCCAGGTTCGAGTCCTGGCCGAGGAGCCAGTTCTTAAAAGGGCCGCCTGAGGCACCATGGGCGGCCTTTCTGCTTTCATGCGACATCGCTCTAAATGCCAACATATCAAATGGTTGGCGAATTTCCGCCGAAAGTTCGCCGCCCTTCCAAGTGCAGTTCGAAAGTACGAAATTGAGTAGACGACGTTTCTCGCTTGGAGGCTGTTTTCCGAACAGGTCGTAGGCACGATTGGCGAGATCAAGGAGCTGGACCCCCTCTTCAAGATAGCTTTGATTGGCGGTCTGATGCTGTTGAACCATGCGCTGAATGCGATCCTGCTCGGCACGCCACTCCGCAGCCTTATGATCAAAGAATGCCGCGCCGATTCGCCCATCAAGTTTGTCAAGGTACATGGCGTCGATTCGGTTCTGAAGCCGTGTGTACTCGGCCTGAAGTTGCCCGATGGCTTCGTCATGCTCACGCCTCTCGTCGGCGTGGCTCTGCTTTAGGGCTTCTTTCACCCACGCCAGGACGTCCGGCTCAAACCGTAGCCTCTTCAGAAGCCCGGCGAATTGCTCTTCCAAGACCTCTTCTCGCGTGTACGGCTCGGGGCATTTTCGCTTGTATCCGGTGCAGTGGTAGTGGATATACCGCCCCTTTTTAATTTCCCCTACCAGCGAGCACCCACAGTGCCCGCAGTCTACGAGTCCAGAGAATGCGACGTCGTGCTTCACCTTCCGATGGCGCTTTTCGAAGCGGCGGTCCATGACCTCCTGGGCACGGTCCCAGATCTCTTTTGCGACAAGGGGGATATGTGTGCCCCGATACATCTTCCCGTCGAAATCGAAGTCACCCGTGTGAATGCGGCTCCGTAAGATTTTCTGGACCGTGGCGTGCGCGACCGGGTCTTTGCTTTTGCGGAATACAAGCACGTAATCCCGCGCCTTCTTGGCGACATCCCGTACGGAGTAGTTGCCGGTCGCGAACCACTTGAAGATGCCTGTAACGATCGGTCCTACCGTCGGGTCAGGCTCAATTATTCTCTTGCCGTTCGGCCCCTCCACGTTGAGGTAGCCAAGCGGCGCAAACGACGGCCAGATACCCTGTTCAGCTTTTTCCAACATTCCTTTCTTGGTCTCCTCTGACAAATTGTCGATATAGTTCTTCGCCATCAAAACCTTGATGCCGTGGATGAACTTCTCCGACGAGCGCGAATCGCGCGAAAGAATTACGTTCTCCTTGACGAAGTGAATCTCCAGATCGAGGTCATCGAGCGTCACCCAATCCTTGAGGTTCCGATACAAGCGGTCGGTTTTCTCGACCAGGACGATTCGACAAGTCGATGATCTCTTGAGAAATGCGACCATCTCGTTGAAGCCGGTTCGACCAGCCTGTTTCGCGGTTTCTACGTCTGAGAACTCCCGAGCCACATTCAACTTGGCTTCAGAGGCATAACTTTGGAGAAGTTTGGTCTGCGCCGGGATGGAGAACCCCTCCTTTTCTTGGTCACATGAGCTGACGCGAACGTAGAGCGCAGCCTGCCGGCGCCCCCCTCCGTTCTGACTAGCAAGTGTTCATGGTTTCATCGAAACCTGCCCAACGAATTAGGTTTGTATTCAACAATCGCAAACTCTATTGTGCGTCGGTCATTTGTGATGTCAACCAAAAAAGCATTTCCGTTTCTTGAAGTCTTAGTATAGATACAGTGTTAATACTGTGAATACGCAGTGAGAACGAAGCGGGGAACTGTCCGCACTTAGGTCTGCGCCCACTTTGCATCGCCCTTGGGTGCGCTCCCAGGTATGGTGCACGCGCGAAGTGCCCATTGTCAGGGAGGGGCATTTCCCAGGCGGAATCGAGGAGGATCGGGCAAATGGGAATCAGACGATGATTTTCGAGTCCTGCGCTACACCGTTCCGCCGATAGCGGAAAGTCACCTTGCGCGAGAACCCCACTGGGCATTGCATTGGGTAGGCGTTAGGGGTATGTTACCGGCCGCGGAGTCATATTGGAGATTCCGGACCCCGCCTCATCCGTGCCGGAGGCAGGACATGAAGCTCAAATGTCTTGTCGTGATTCTGCTCTTATCAAGCCCGAGCTTTACTCAGGTCCCTGCGGGGGGACTGAAGCCTCTGACCGAATCCACGTTGCAGCAGCTCGTCGCCGCGGGGATGGATAACGAGCGGCTCGCCAAGACAGTCGAGGAACGCGGAATCGACTTTGAGCTCTCGGGCGAGTACCTTGCGAGCCTTCGGCAGAAGGGGGCGCTACCGGCACTTCTCCGGGCTGTAGGCAACGTGGGGCTGAGAAAAGGTCAATATCCCCTGGACAAAGACTTGCTGTGCGAACTGGTGACGGCGGGCTTCGACAGTCTGGCCTTAGCCAAGGCCGTGATGGAACGCGGCATCGATTTTCAACCTCTGGCTGACTACCTTCAGGGGCTGCAAGCGGCAGGTGCGCCGGAAGCCCTCTTGAAGGCTCTACGGGAAGCCCTGCCGAAACCTTTGGGAAGAGACCAACTCCTTGGTCTTTTGGCCAGCGGGGTCGCAAACGAACGTGTGGGGTCGCTGGTCAAACGCCGGGGCATTAATTTCAAGCCCAGCGAGGAATACCTGGAAACCTTGCGCATCGCCGGAGCTGATGAAGAGGTGACCCGAGCCGTGCGGGAAGCCAAGCACCCCCCCGAATTCGTTTTGGCGCACAAGTTGGAAGGTCACAAGCGGACTGTGAAGTCTGTCGCCTTCAGCCCTAACGGGAGATACCTGGCTTCCGGCAGTCTGGATGCAACGGTCATGTTGTGGGATGTGATGGGAGGTCAAGAAGCTCGCACGCTGGTAGGCCATAGTGACATGGTTACCAGCGTGGCTTTCAGTTTTGACAACCGATACGTTGCCTCAGGCGGTATCGACAGGACCATCAAAGTCTGGGAAGTGGACACGGGCCGGGAGCCGCTTACGCTGATTGGTCACACCAGCGAAGTCAACTCTGTTTCCTTCAGCCCAGATGGGCGGCACCTTGCTTCCGGGAGCCTCGATGGCACGGTCCGGCTCTGGGAAATGGAGACGGGGTTGACTGTGCGTACACTCAAAGGACCAATCGGCAGACTTGTCGCTTTTAGCCCGAATGGGAGGCTTTTGGCTGGGGGGTGCTATGACAACACCATTAGACTCTGGGAATCGGATACGGGGCGTGAAACGCTTATCTTGAAGGGCCACACCGACGCCGTGAACTCGGTGGCTTTCAGTCCGGACGGACGCTACCTTGCCTCGGGAAGCTCCGATAGGACCATCAGACTTTGGGACTTGAGCACTGGCCGCGAGCTCCGAGCGCTGACGGGACATGAGTCCAGCATCTGGTGTGTGGCTTTTATGCCAGACGGAAAGTATCTTGCCTCGGGAAGTGCGGACGGCACGCTCAGGCTCTGGGAAGCAAACACGGGTTTAGAGGTTATGCGCTTGCAGGTTAGTCACTTCGGCACCGTGTCGACCCTCGCCTTTTGTTCTGACGGGCGTTACCTTGCTGCGACGGGCAACGATGACAATATCCTGCTCTGGAAGGTGGAACAATGATGCCAAGCGGCGTTCCGGATTTGGCCGAGGCGGGCACGGCGTCAAAGGCTGGGCCAACGACAGTATTGTTCAATTCATGAAGGGGTTGTCTCGATGCCGCTTACTAGAATCAACTTCCGCGTGCCCGCAGCATGTCTACTAGCGGCAGGTCAAGGACACCTGGATCTGCAAATCGCGGAGCTCCGACATGCCTCTCAAGCCCAGTGCATTCTTGCCGGCCTGCTCGCCTTAGCTCACTCCGACTCCCAAGAAGTTATTGAATCCATCGAATGCACGTTTCACGGCAACGATGTGGTAGTTGCGCTGAGATCCGGCTGCTGCGCACCGGAGTTGGCTCGCTATGCAAGCCGGATGACGGAATTCGGTGTTCTGATCAAGATGATTTGGTGGTAAAGCGTCTGCCTACGGACCCGAGGTGTTGATGTCGATCTTGGCCCGGCCGTCATCAGTCACGTTGGCCGCCCACAGAAAAGGGCCCCGCAGTTCCTTGTTCGCGGGGCTGCTTGTGCTTTCGATGCTCACCCTCCCTGGATGCGTCGAAAGTACCCCTGACCGTTCATCATCCGAAGTGACCGAGAAGCTTGTCCCCAGAGGAGCAACTTCCATGACCGCCAATGTGGATAGTGAAGCCGGACAACGAGTGTATGCCCCGGAATTCCTCAAGCTCCTCGCGAATCCTCCCTCTTCGACCAGCCCGGAACTGAAGCCTGGAAGGAGAAGGATTGGCGTTCGGGCGAGCGGCACGGTAGGGGAGTATCACGTTACGCTTGACCTCTCGCGACAGGTCTTGCGCTTGAGTGTTCCGGAGGACCGCAGTTATGAATACCCGCCAAAACCCTTGGAGACTCCTTTGTTACCGTCGTTCTCGGCAACAGGTCTCAATGCGTTAGAATTTGCGCCTGCTGCTGCGCTAGCTCTCAAAGCCAAACAGTTTGACGACGGGCTTTACGCCTCCGTGGAGTTGGCCACCGATGTTGGGCTCGGTCGCTTTCCTGCAAAGAGGGATTTCCTTCTAAAGCTTCTTCAGGCGCTCGGATCGGACAGTGACCGAAGCGCTGCCGTCATCCTGACCGCTGCTGCGCGGCTGAATAGCCAGCAACCACAAGTGTCTGCCGAGGTGGCCAAGGAAGCTGCGAAGCTTCAGAAGGAGTTCCTGGCAAATGAACTTCGCTCAAAGCCGCTTGGGTTCTACACGTGGAGTAAGGAGTTGGCGAGCATCTTTCAGCGCGACCGTATACTCCAGACAGAAATCGAAGTGCAAACTGCTCGTCCGCTGTCGGCAGCGCTTTCGCGCGATGAGGAGCTCCTGAAGGCTTATTCGGCCATCCTAACGCTCACGGAAAAGCTGACGAACTCGCTGGCCTGGAGCGACCTGCGTGAAGCGGCTCGGGCAATGAAGGAGGGTCAGACACCCAGTTTCCCAGAGCACATGTCTTTGTTCCCACCTTCAAGGGCGCACGAAACGGACCTCATCAAGAAGCTCTATGGAGCGCAACCGATTCCCGAAGGTTTCGATCTTGCCGACGAGATGATCAAAAGAATTCGTGCGGGGACTCTTGACCTCAAACCTTCAGCAGGCTCTGGTTGGTACGACCATCAAACCTACGCGCTGGAGGCTCTCGTAGTTCCTGACCTACTGCCGGAGGGCAAGCACCTCACACTGGATGAATCCTATCGCAAGGAACTGGTGGGGCTATTCAAAGCGCTTCTTGCGCTGACGCGGGAGACGCATATCAAGCAACTCGAGGTGCCCATGGCTGGCGCCGCTGCACCGCCCGCTAAAGTGGTGCTACATATACGCCCGCATCTGACCCTGGAGCCTCTGGCAACCTATTATCTTCGCCGTGCACGCTCGTATCGCTTCGTCCGGGAGGTTTGCCAACAAGCATTCGATCAGGAAGGGCTGGAGCATCTGCGACGGCTGACTGCGGCAGGGCCTGTCAACCTGTCGCTCATGGCTGAGTTACGGCTCATGGAGGCTCTCTTCCACGGGGCTTACTTGCAGACCTGTGAGCAGATTGGAATGAAGCCTGAAGAGAACGGGAGCCCAGGAAGCTTCAAGGACGCAAATGCTGATCGTGCCTTGCTTGGCGCATGGCTGGCCTCGATCCCTAAAGACCCTGATCTGGGGAGCGATATCCGCATGATGGTTCCCGTGTTCTACGACATCGGACGTAAGAAGACCAAAGTTTGGGCGGTTCTGGGGATCGCCACCAGGCCCCTGGATGTGTCCTACGCTACACTCCCCACTGTTGAGCGAATCGAGGGACCGGGGAGCAAGCCCATCAAACCTTCAGACGTTGAGGTCGTGTTCGAAGGTGACTCCCATAGGATCGCCTATATCGCTACCGCTGAGGTTTATGTGTCACGACTACTTAACCGTAAGGAGTTTCGAGACCACTGCGATCGATACAAGACTTACCGGGCAATCGTCAGCAACCTCCGCTAGCTTCGTGTTCAGCGGTGGCCCGTGTATCCAAGAATCCAGCGATAGCTTCCAGGAAGACCTTCGAGGAGAGACCGGTAGAACCGGTCTCAGTCGGAGGCGGAGATGCACAGACGGAAATGGCGGTATTTCGTAATTCTGAACAGGTCAGATGGTAGCGTGCGCCATGCGCTTTCCTACCGCGACGATGAGAATCCGGAAGGAGACGTTGATCCAGCGGATGACACTTGGTTCCGCGAGTTGTTCAAACGTTTCCCACAGGACGATTTTCTCTGGAGAGTTATTGAGATGCACAAAGGCACCTCACCTTATACGCACCCGCGAGAGCTGCTGGAAGCCCTCCAGCACCCTCTGGAATCGGATACATGGCCCTCGAACGACGAATATCCGTGAGGGGTCTAGGGGCGGGAAAGGACCGCTGGTTACTCGCGAAGTGCAGTGATCCAGACTGAGGAAAGGACAAGGAGATACGTGAGGTACTTAGGAGTCCCCTCCTGAGTGACCGTCGCCGTGGAAACCGCCGCGCATGCAGGCCCTTTCGGTCCGAAAGCATGAGAAATGTCATGAGAATGCTTGGTGCAATTCTTCTCTTGGCGAGCACCGCAGTCGTTGCCACCCCTTACGCTCGGAGCCGCAATCAGGAGGACCAATTGAAGCCCCTAATTCTTCTTTACGAGCGTGATCCCTGGCTAATGGTCGTTGGCTCGGACTCTCCCACGTTTGCTCTATACGAAAACGGGAAGGCAATCTTCCTGACGCCTGACCGAAGATATGTGTCCATTAACCTCGGAGAAAAAGAACGTGACGAACTGATTGCTTCCCTCCGGCTTAGCCAGGGGTTCTTCGAACTCGCAGATCACTATGAGACAGTTTTGAAGACCGATCAGCCGACCAATATCCTAGTTGTCCGATACCAGGAGCGATCGAAACGAGTAGTGGTGTACGGGAGAATCAGGAGCGACCCAGAAGCAAGGGCAAAGACCCCACCAGCGTTCTTAAGTGTTTTCGACAAGCTGGTCTCATATCAGAACAGTCAGGCCAAACCCTGGCTTCCCGAAAGGATCGAAGTTCTGGTGTGGCCTTTCGACAACGCGCGCGGGACACCGCAACCCTGGCCCAAAGGCTGGCCCGATCTTCACGACCCGGCTACAAAGAAAAGGCAGACGGTGTATAGCATCTACCTGGATTCTCGTCATTTTGACGACCTCAAGAAGCTGCTCAGCGGCCTTCAACAAGGCCAAGCTATGCTCATGAACGGTGGGATGTGGGCAGTCTCCTTCCGTCTACCTTTTCCGCACGAATGACTTTGGTGACCAGAGTTTGGTGTTGGGATAAACGAGAGAGACCTGAGTAGGAGAGCTCGTGTCAATCTTGAGGCATCAAGCTGAGCGGGGTGAGGCGGCGCTGCCGTCCGAACGGGCCGAATCCAAATCAAAGCATGGGGCCGTTCCTCTCGGCACATTTTTGGTGCTGGCTCTGGTTTTAGGTCAGCCCGTTGCCTCCAGTAATGCAATCCATGGTGGGGGCGGGGAGAAGAAGGATGCAACCGTGACCCATCAAGTAACTCTTACCGCGAAGATCGCAGTTGCTCGCGACAAGCTGGAAGTGCAGTACACGCTGCGGAACACCGGCTCCCAGGACGTGTTTATCCCCGATATGCAGAAGAAGTTCGAGGGGCAAAAAAGTGTCAGCTTGCGCCCTTCGGATCCCGCGCTAGACATCCTCGCGACGGGAATCGCGGTTGTCGCGCAGAAACTCTTTACGCTCGATCCGACCATAAGCTGGATGACTCCCCCGCGGGCTACCGCCAGTCTGTTGAAGGCGGGGCAAGTGCTGACGCGAACGCTCTCGTTCCCCTTGCCGTTGCGACCCACGGTTTGGGAGCCGCCGTTCTTGGCGTATCGGCAGGGCTTTCCTGGTGCCCCACCCGTTTCACCGCCCGCGCCAAAACTGCGCGAGGTGGTGTGCCATCGCGTCCGCCTGATCGTTGGAGTGATTCCCAGCGCGCCTGCACTCGATGCGCGTGAAGTCAAGTCGATTGAGGGCAAAACGGCTTGGGACCTGTCGGGGCAGGCATGGGGCCTTCAGGAGCAAGCCATATTCGAGGCGGATCTGTCGCCGGCTGCCAGAGCGCTAATGTAGGAGTGAGCTTGTAGCTCATGGTGTGCTCATGTGTGGGGAAGTGTCAGCCGCGCGATTCGCGAGGAGAACGCCCACCGGTCCCCAGTAGAACTGAGGTGAAGGAATGAAGATTATGGACTGCAAGGGAGGGAACGTCTTTTGGGCTCTATTGCCAAAACACCTCTGCGGTAATCCGTCCTGTGACCGTATCGTATTCAAGATTTCTACATTTTCCTCCCGGATTGCCCAAAGCTCGCTGCCTGAGCGGAAACGCAGAAATATGCCATAGCGGCAAAACAATGGTCTTGCCCGTGCGAGAAATACCACCGACGTAGAACTCCGAAGGCTCTTCGCCTTTTTCTTCCAAATACTTGGCGGCCGCCTCAGCGGCTGAACGGAACTCCGCTGGCAGCGCCACCAGCTCGGTAAGCTTTGTGGCCTTAACGTCCTCTTCCACGATCATCACGTCCTCTAGCATCAGCCTTGGTAGTCTCCATACAAACCAGATCCGCTTCTTCTCTTTCCATGAGCGAATGAGGTCTCTTCTGATGTTCTCAAAACGTGGATGTTGGCGCTCAAGATAGGCTATCCCGTTGTGCATCCGAAATACGACCCTCACCTTGTCGTAGTTCTTCTCTGTCACAGTTATAACGTAGTCACTGTCTGCTCTGGCCATCTCACCGATCTCACCTGCGCTATCGATTCTGACACCCACTGGATGTGCGCGTTCTACACTTCTCTGTGCCAATGTGATCTGATATTGATACTCTTTGTGGTGCCGAGACAATCTACCCTTTTCACCTGTCTGGAACATGATCGTGGCACCAGCGGTGCTTTCTTGAATGCTTTTGACAACTAGCAATCTCAACCATACTGAAGGCGTCTGTTGATCCGTGTTCTTCATGTCCCTGACAGCGAGAGCAATGCTCGTCGCAAACCCAAGCGTAATTACGGCTGCGGCTAAACGGCGGTTAAGGAACGGTTCGGTTTCCAAGTAGGTCCATCATCCTAAACTAAAGTACAACCAAGATTCAGGCACAGAATCAGCATCCTTGCTATCTCAGATCCCGATCGGGGCAGGCACGTTGTTCACCGAACTGGTCCCGCAACTCATCCTGCTTCTCCAGTAAATAGGTGAGGTTATAAATGCACCCGGGATGTTCAGCCACTTCCACAACATACTCGCTGAACGCGGAGGGATCGTGATGCACTCGGACGACCGTGGCAAGGCCACCGATCACATCGTCCTCTCCGTGCGAGATGTAGGCGCGAGTCTCGACATAGACCTGATCGCCCGGTTTGATGTCGTGCGGCTTGCGGTGTTGCATTCGGACACCTCCGAGGGGCATCAATAATCAACCCGGCCTGCTACTATCCTACCGACCTGTGCCTTGCCCCAAAAGTATCGCTGGGAGGCGCTTCCATCAGGCTCTTTGCGATGGGTGCGCCCGCCGGGCGGTAACCACGGAACTGGGATGAGGCGGGTATACCCCAAGCGCGCCGGGAATACAAGCACGTCGGTGAACGTGCGCGCGCCCGAACGCATGTGACTTTGATTTTCCGCGTCAGACCGAGGGAACTCTGTGAAGTCGCCACGTTGTCACTCGCTGCGCTAGAGAACGCACGGCGAGCGACAGCTAACTTCTGACTTTCCTCGCCTATCTCCGCTCATTCCTTGCACCGTGTGGCTGACGATGCAAGCCGGCTGACTGGACGTTTACAACGTATGGATTTCACGGGCGACCGGCTGGCAGGTGGCTAGCCCGTATGGTAACATTCAGCGAAGTAGCTACACGCTGATTGCAGGACTTGCGCCGCGCTCTTGGTGCCGCGATAGGTAGCGATGGTCAACGAACCTCCCACCGGCCTTCTGTTCCGCAGCAAACTCTACACGCCGCAGATGCGCACGAGGCTCGAAGAGAAGATGCCGGAGTTCGACTGGCACCTGGGGGACAGCGACCTATACCCAGATTACTACGTGAGGGGAAAGCGTTCGGATGGGCTTATGGTCAAGATATTCCCGGAGGACGAACCCGGCGAGTTCTATGTCGGCGTTTACTTCTACGACATGGCAGCGCGTCCGCAGGACAAGGAGACACTCGCAATCGCCCAACAGATCCACAACGAACTATTACCCATCGTGGAGGGGATACGGAGGGCTTGAGGCAACAACGGCCTTCAGTTGCTAGGGAGCGCGATGGAGATTCCTTTCTACTGCATCGTGAACGACCAAGCAGTGAAGGACTCAGCTGAATCTGCCGGTGTTCACCAGCCCGAAGGCTCTGCGGGCGGTCGCTCCCTGCGTGTCCTGCGAGTGTGCCCTCTGGCGCTAACGGGAATCGTTAGCACGAGGAGAACCGTTCACGAGTGTCCATGTGAGTCATTCCTATTAGTCTGTGGCCAGGGCATCTTCAAGCATGAAATCTCTAATTTGAACCAGGACACGGGTGAACTGGGGACTGAACTGTAGCCTGGAAAAGACCCAGACAGGTCTCAGAAGTGCTGAAAACGCACACTGTTGCAGGTTCCTTTCTAATGCTATATTCGACATAAAAGAAGGTAGAAATGTATCCTGAAATTCCCTTCTATTCTTTCAAGATTGATACTTACATCTTTATTTATCTCATGGCCATCATTGTTGCGTCCGTTCTATTGAGACTGGAACTCAAGAGAAATAGTTATTCTGCGTCCTTATATTTTCTGTTGGCCTCCACGGCGTTAATAGCAGGGATCGTGGGAAGCAAAATATATTATATTGTCGAAGCCTGGGACCAATTCATTCAAAATCCATGGCAGACTTTTTTTGCCATTGCTGGTTCAACATGGTACGGAGGATTTATTCTTGGGTTCAGCTGACCTGCCCCCGTTGTTTGGTCCAATCATAATGTGAGTTCCGGGGTTGAAATCAACTCCTTCGTCAGGCAGGCGAGGGGCGTGGGGGGAGACGCCCCTCGTGCCGCGGCGGCCCGCGCTGCGAACTCCTGGGGTGTCTGATACCCCAGCGCGCTGTGCGGGCGCGCCTGGTTGTAGTCCCTCCGCCATATCTCGATCTTCTCCCGCGCCTCCGGCAACGTCAGAAACCCATGCTCGTTCAAGCACTCATCCCGAAACTTCCCGTTGAAGCTCTCGATGAGGGCGTTCTCGGTCGGCTTGCCCGGCGCGATGAAATGCAACTCGACGCGGTGTTCGAACGCCCACTGGTCCACCACCCGGCTGATGAACTCCGGCCCGTTGTCCACCTGAATCGCTTCGGGGTAGCCGCGCTGCTGGGCGACCTTCTCCAGCACGCGCACCACCCGCAGGCCCGGAAGCGAGGTGTCCACTTCGATGCGGAGCGACTCCCGCGTGAAGCCGTCCATCAAGTTCAGCGTGCGGAACTTTCTTCCGCTCGCCAGATTGTCGTGCGTGAAATCCATCGTCCACACCTGGTTGGCCCGCGTGGGCATGACCAGGGGCGTTCGTGCCTCTGCCTTCACCTGTGCTTGCGCTTTCGGCAGCGCACCGCCAGACCTTCTTCGACGTAAATCCGGTACACCCGTTTGGGATTCACCACCCGCCCCTCCCGCCTGAGCAACACCGTCAAGCGCCGATAGCCAAACCGCCGCCGCTCTCCCGCCAACTCGCGCAGCCGCTCGCGCAACGCTGGGTCATCGCGCCCTCGCTCCTGATAGCGGCAGCTCGACCTGCCCATCCCCGTCAACTGGCAAGCCCGTCGCTCGCGCCGAACCAATCCTTCGGGGCTTTCCCGATGTCCTGACCGCTGAGCACCAGATTGCCCTTCTCGTCGATCTCCGCATCGATGAATACAGACATCTCACCGCGACGAGCGACGAGCTTTACCTTTTTTTCGCGCCGCCGGTCGGGTTGCTCATCCATTTTCCTCGCGCCTCCGCGCGGGCTCGTCCACTCCAGAGTCCCGCGCGTAGCTCACTTTCCTGTCTTTGCTGGGTCTGTCAACCTTCCAAGGAAGATAAGAGTTCCGCTCCGCGTCTCGCAGATTGCAAACAAGAAAGGATGATCTGCACGAAAAACAGGCGGCTGCCCCGGTGCCGCGGCTGGCGCGGACAAGGCGGCGGCCGCCGCTGCCTCCGTTCCTTCCTCGTTTACGTCCACATAGGTCTTGTGTAATACGGCGCCGATGTACAGCCATCCGGGCCGCCCATCCATGCCTGAAAAATCGGCCTTGCTCGGGATGAAAGCATCGGCCATGCCCGTTGCGGCGAGGGCCTTGTCGAGTCTGAACGTGCACGTCATCCTGAACCTCGGTAAGAAGACTTCGACCTCATCCTCCCTCAGCGTTTTTCGCCAACCGGCCAGGTTCTCCATGGAAAGATTCTCTTCCAGGCGCTTCAGCCCGTCCTTCTCACGCGGCAGCAGTATCAGCATAGAGAGCGTCTTGCTGAGATAGGGCAGTTCCAGAACCTGGATAGACTCGGACTCGCCATACCTGAACTCCCCCTCTTGTTTCATCAAAGGGATTTGCACAGACCTTCCTGGGGAGAGGAAGAAGGGCGCATTCTTCGTGAGGCTGGCCTGGAACTTATGGGCCCACTCCCCCCGGAAGTAGATCGCGTTGACAATGACCAGGCGCGTCAGCTCATCGAGAACACCAGGCTGAATTAGGTCCTTGATCTTGTGATCTGTTCTCTTCTCAACCCACCCGTTGATGGTTTCTCGCGCTGCCTCAGGGGCGTCTCGGTAGTCCAGGGGCGTGACGGAGACCCCATAGTGCCGCTTGATAAGGGAAAGATAGCCATCCAGGAGTGGATAGCCTTGTTGGGGCCACACAGAGTTCGCTATGCTCAGCTTGATGTGACCGTCTTCCTGCAACTTCGCCAGCCCTGATCCGAGTTCGGCAAAATCCGGGTGGAGACTTTCTTGTGGCAATGTATAGCGGAGAGCGCTTGCCATTTGCGTCTCCGTATTGCCACGGGCGCCCGCGTGGGCCATAGCTAGCGCCGCCGATATGCCATTGGGCGAGAAGAACAGGTTGCCCTCGGACCGGCGCAGTTGGTCATAGAGATCTATCGCAAAGGCAGAAACGCCTTGAGCGAGAGTCTCTGCCGGGAGGAGCTTCCTTCCAGTCCCAGTTTCCTGACCGATTGGTGTTTCTGTCATCGAGAAAGTCCCCTTGCCTTCTGAATGTGTCGGGCGGCTCTGGTTGCTGGGGTGGTTCAGGTGCCCGGTCTGGGCCGCGCAGCAAAGCAGAACAGCTCCGGCGATCAAACACGCCTTCATCCGGTAAGCCAGGGTGCGTCGAGCATTACCTGGCGCCAGGTCCAGCCGGCGCCGGTGACAATCCTAACCAGGGGAGTGCGCAGTTCGTCTACGTCGAAATGCCAGGAGTAGCTCAGATCGGGCGTGACCCGCCCATCCTTGATTTGCAGCCCCAGCACGGTGCCGCGCTCGATCTCGAAGAACGTGATGCCTCGCTCGACCCGATAGCTGAGATTCGCGCCGCCGAGGCCGGCGGAGGCGTCGAATGCCGCGCGGTACTCCAGCACGCGGACCGTCCGATCCGTCTCGTCAAGCCGTAGACGGTAGCGGATCAGTTGCGCCAGGTGGTGCGTGCGCATCTGGTCGAGCCAGGCCGCGTCCGCATAGCGCCATTCCGCAATCACTTCGTCGGGCCGGTCGCCCGGCCTGACCGTAAACGGGACAGCCGTGCGGGCAACGCCGAGCAGTCTGTCGCGCAGGGTCGAGGCCGGCAGCGGCCCCGCGCCCGCCACCGGCCGAGAACTGGCGGCCCAGGTCGACAGCCGCACAAACACCCACGAGACGAACAGCGTGTAGACCAACACGCCGCCGAGCACCGCCGCTATGCCGTGGTTTGACATGCGGTCCGGCGGTCCGCTCGGGCGCAGCGCGCTCGGGGACGGCCTTTCCAGCCGCCGTTCCAGTGCGGTGCGGTTCGTGCCGATGACATGAACCACCTGCGTGCCATCCTGAAACTGAAACGAGGCCATGCCCTCTCGCTCGATCAGCACGCCTTCATGCCCAGCGACCTGCGTGAGAGGGGGAAGCGGGCTGCCGTATTCAGCCCTCAGAAATGCAGCCGCGCCCGCGGCATCGGGGTAACGAACCGTCGAAATGGAAGTGCCATCCGGGTAGGTGACGAGCTTCGCCTCCACGACACCGAGCATACCCCCGCCGATGTCGGTGACCGTGGGTGCCGCCTCTTCCGTCAGCGCCGCTGCCCGCTCTTGCGATGAATCTTTCCACGCCTGCGGTCCCCATATGGCGAGGCCTACAACCCAAGGCAGCAGGATGAGACCGGAAAACGCGCCGAAGAAAACGATGGCGCGACGGTCCCCCATCTTCCAGTACAGGAGCGTCAGGACTGCCGCGGCTATCAGGCCGAAGGCGGCCAGAAACAAGGTCGGGAGCTGGTCCACGCGTCTGGTGTGTAACCAGCTAACCAGCAGCGACACCGCAGCCAACAGGATGAAAGCCGCAATGACCCCGGCCGCCATTAGGTTGACGCGAGTGTCCAACCACCCCTCCTTGGGCTTCCTGTCGACAGACGCAGCCTAGCACTCGGCGCGAATCGTATCAATCGGCTCGCGGCACGTTATCAACGCAAATTGCTTTTCCGCCGGCGCTCACCGTCACTGTGAAGGTCCCCGATTCCGGTTCAGGTCGTAATACAGCAGGGCGGGAGGGATGGTCCACAGGGGGCCAATCAGGATCTGTCCGAGCGTGCCCCCGGCCACCTCTAGCCAGCCGAGCCAGGGCGTGTGCGGGTCCGAGCCAACATTCAGTGCCGCGGCGGCGAGGCTAGCAAGGAAATGAATCAGCATCGCGGGGGCGATAGCGATGGCCATCATGAGCAGCCCTGTCCCTACAGCCAATAGTCGCTTCCCTTTCGTCAAGAGAAGGCCGCGCTCAAGGGCTCGCAGTGAGTCGATTTCCTCCAGCATCAAAACCGGAACCGTGATTACATAACGCGAAACGAACAGACCCGCCAGCGTCAGGCTCAGCACTACGCCCAACACATGCAGGTCGGAGATATATTTGTCCCCTGCGACGTATATCAGCGGAGCGACTATCGCCATGAAGACAATAGGAAGGCAAATGAAAGCAAAGAAGGCTCCACCTCGCAACACAATCGAACCAGTCAGGTTCATCAGTGCCCGCGATTTCTTCCAGCCCAGCCGGCCATAAGCCGCGCGAAATGTGATGGGGAGGCCTATGTGAACGTCTGACACCGCAGAGGCAGAAACGGCGAGCGCCACAGAGCAGGGCATCGCCATCACCGCCAAGAGGCCCGGGATGACGAGCAGCCCTTCTCCTTTTATTCCTATCAGGTCCGGAATGATTACCAGCAGGTGCAAGGCCGCATAGATAAATATCTGAGGCAGAATCGTGATCGCGACAAGGATCCCGAGATGTTGCCGGTAGATTTGGACGCTGCACCTCAACGGTCCTGTTCGGCCCAAGAGAAGTCGGTCCGCTGCGACCACAGTTGACTCCGTCTAATTTCAGGTTCGGACTACTTGCCGCCATTGTACCCGATGGTCTCGATTTGTGCGTCATCGCCTACCGACTGCGCGGACTGGTGTCCGCCCCGGCTGCAACGGTGGCGGGGGAGAATGTCCGCACGTGTCGGATTCGTCGACCTCCTGCTCGCCTGAGAATCATTTGAACGCCGGGGAGGAGTTGAGAGGGCCAATTCCAACACAAGGCTTCTCCACAGAGGATGACGGCCCCCGGCCCAGTCGGCAGGCAGGGTGGAGCGGGACACCGGCGCGATCATCGACAGGAAAGGCCGAAGGGTTCAGCCGGGGAAAATCAGTCGCAGCGTCCCTCACGCGAAACAGGGGGGCGTGGAGGACCGCCGCCTCTACGCGGACCTGCTCCGAGCCTAGTCACGAAATTCAAGATTGCGCACGCGCTGGCCCACCGGGCAGGACAACTGTTGAAGTCTGAGGCCTCAGCCTTGATAAGGGATGCGGCTACTGCCGTGTCACCTCCAGAATGGCTGTAGCCGGACCGACCTGGCGCTTCGACTCGATCTACGGCAAGCCACTGGCCTGACCAGCGAGACTCAAAGGAGTTTGAGCGTTCAGGCATAACCTCCTCCTCAATGTGGCCTGATCGGAATCCTTGATTGCGTGTTTCGCTTGGGCTTGCGAAAGGCGCGGCGCACTGCCTTGAAGTGCGCTGGATTCAAGGTCCGTTTCCCTGATCTGCAATGCACTGCCATTGCGAGACTGGCCAAATCTCAGGTCTCAGATTAAACCCTAATGACGATTGCGGGCCATGTTAGCCGGATAATACTGGAACACTACTCTCGCATCTGCCTCGGCGCCAAGCGCACCGCCCTGGACGCGATTGCCACGCCTCTCCCGGTATCTGCCTGCGGAAAAGCACGTTGCCACTCCTCCTCGAAGGTGGAAGGTTTTTTCAGATTGCCCCTCTCATGTATTTCCCGCTGCACGCGACGCACATCGCACCTCCCGCCCGAAGAACCGGAGACCGGCACAGAAGGCCTTCGCTACCCTGCAGAAAAACCGGGCGGCATTTGCATTCAGAGGTGGCGAAGTGTAGGTTGTCAATCAGTTGAGATTTGAAGAGGGAACGTTCGTCAGCATGGACACACCGGCTCAGGTTGCAAGGCGCAGAACACTCACGCAGGCTTCACTCCTCGTCGCACTGTCCATCGTTGACTTGGGTCAAGGAGCTGCGGTGAACCTTGAACAGATTCGGAGCAAAGTGGATGAATTGATCAAAGCCCAATGGGGAAAAGTTGAGCCATCCTTGGCCAGCCGCCCGGACGGGCAACCGATTGATCCCTCCTCTCCTGACTACAAGTTCTGGGAATATCGGATCTCCCCTGCTTTCCCCGCAGCGTGGCCGCCTGATGGAAAGGGGCTTGTGTACTACTATGCTTACGCCGCCGCCCGCAATCCCAGCGTCCTCATGGACGGTGAATGGCTCGGACCGCTTTGGGCACGCGTCAAGGTGGACGCCACAAGTAGAGCGGTGCCCCAACTTGAGATTCTCACAAGGGAAATCAAAGAGGTTGGTACGATCGGCGTTAGACCCCTCACGAAAGAAGAAATCGATATTTGCAATGCCGCAGATTCGGTCACAGCAGAACTCTATGACACCCTGCAAAGAGCAGACCTCAGACGCCTCAATGCTCCCCCGATAAGGCAGTATTATTGCGCCTGGGGCCGGGACACCGGCATGGGGAGAGCCATTCGGACCTATCATCCGGAATTTTTCAAATGGCTCGGCTGCAAGGGACTTTGAGCACCGTCCAAAGCCGACACTCTCTGTACACACTTGCCGGGGACTTCATTTCTCCGGCCACGGCGGCACGGGCTTCGATTGCCCCTTCTCCAATCCGCCTAAATGCTGCAGGATCTCCCGGTATTGCGGGTGACCCACCGGGTATCTCATTAGCGCGTCGCCGATACTTCCGCCAGCGCCTTCCGCCCGAAGCTGCAAGATGATTGTTCCATCTGCCTCCATTCGGGCGACACCGATTGACTCTTCTGGCATGACGGCTCCCTTCTGGTCGATGTACTTCCAATGGCCGCCGAGCTTGACGCGCGCCCGGCCCTTCTGAAAGCTCCCCGCCTCCTCAAACTGGAGCGGGATCATCAAGTCGCCTGCCCGGTTGATAAAGCCCCATCGGCCACCTTGAACGCGCCTATGTTCGCCTTCGGCAATGTCAGGGCAGCCATCACACACCGCCGCTCGGCCTTCGGAAAAGGACTTCGCAAACGAGAATCTCGACTGGATCACTACCCGCCCCCCCTTGTCAAAGAAGCCGAACTTGCCATCGGCCGTGAACCTTGCCAGACCCTCGGCGAAGTAGTCGGGGCCGTTATCGAAAACAAATGGTCGGATGACGATCCTTCCGCTTCTATTAATGTACGCCCAGCCTTCCTCATCAACTACCGCCGCGATCCCTTCTGGGGAAAAAGCCTCTGCCACAGCGAAGCGAGGCTCGATCACGACCTTCCCCTCCAAGGTCTTGTAGCCCCACCGGCCGTCTTTCTCGAACGGCCGCAGGTGAGTCAATTGTGCAACGGTAATGACCGGGAGTAGCAGGGCGATGCCGATCAGCATTGGCGTTGCTCGCGTGAATAACTGGAGAAGAGTTTGGCTCGACCTCGCACTCATTGGGAAATTTGCCTCGTGTGGAGCGCCCATATTGCTGAAGGAAATAACACGGATCATTAACGGAGCTTGCCGGATTCTATAACAGCCTTTAGTTCCAAAAGGTTGAGATTCCTCCCTGGCTCCATCTTCGAAACCCAGACGCGCTTAGCTTTATCATTTGATAGCTTAAATAGCGCAACCATCCAAAGGTGAACGATTCCTCCCTGTTCATAATGAACCAGGCAGTACTTCTCCGCGACGCCTGCAACGACCAAACGCTGGGAGGGTTCGTTGGGGCTCCCTACATCGGTAATCTGGAAAGCCTTGCCCGGATCAACGATGCCGTCCCCCAACTCATTCCTGACCGCTCGGGGCAGGCGTTCCACGCTGTTCACTTCCATGAACGTCGCATGCTCGCCTCGTTGCCCCAAACTACTGAGATCGATATCCACTTTTGGGTCCCCCATCCGTTCTCTCCTCTGGGCCCGCAGGTGTGAGAAAGCACAACACATTAAGACAGCCAATAGCGAAAGCTGAAACTTGTACACCGGACTTGTGCCCTCCTTCGTCCACTCTGTAAGCGCACGAACCTATGGAAGGCGGACAGTAGTTGGTGATTCGGGAAAAAACCCACGGTCAGAAAGAACCCTGACCGTGGCCACCCGCTACAGGCGTTTCTGATCCGCCGACTTTCCCTGTGCATATTCCTCCGCGGTGATTTGTCCTCCCACGGTAATGGCCTTCCGGAGGAGGTCGGGGGTGTAGTCGATTTCAACCTCCGCTTCCCCATAGAACTTCCGGAATACTTTCTTGGTTTGATACTCCCATCGGAACATCACATGAGCGTCAGGGTCAGTTCGTTGATCCAATCGAAAGTCTCCTTTCGCTTCCGGAGAGTATAGGCCCTCAGGGCTGGCTTGGCATCCCGAAACACCTGACAGGCGATTTGCCCATCGAGACAGCCGCGGGTGCGATGGTTCAGTTCGTGCGCCAACACCTCCGCCCAGGCCTGCACCTGGGACTCCGTGATCGGGCCGCCGGCGAGGATCTTCTCCACCAGCGGAGTTTTCAGTTCCCGTACTGCGCATTCTATCCCGCCGTTGTAAGGCGGATAGTGGGGTGGTGAGTTCAGCGGGATGACCAGGTGACGGGCCAGGACCTCGTCGACGGCCTGATGGTTGAGATTGGAACCGTTGTCGCGTTTGAGCACCAGCGGCGGTCCATGCTGCAAGAACAGCTGCTCCAGGCGAACGGCTACGGGTTCTCCCCGGACTTGCTCTCCCACCCAGGGCGTGAACTTATAGCGGGAGGCGAGGTCCTGCACTTGATGCAGATGCAGTTTGTGGCGGGCGAGTCTGACCAACTCCGCGTCATCCAGCGACCAGACCAGGCCGGGAACATGCCAGGTGATGTGGTGTAATTCCGCTTGGCGCTGCTGGGTATGTTCACGGCGCACCGCTTCGATCAGCGCCTGCAGATCGTGACGGCAGATCTGGTCCTGGTAGTGCCGATACAACTTGCCCACTCCCCGGCTGCGCTGGCGGCCATGCTGCAGCATAGCTCCGCTGGGTCGATCTCCAGACCTATACAGCTCTTGCTGAAGTCGGGTGCTGATCCGAATCAGAGTTCGGCCAGAGGTGAGACGGCCCTCATGGCGTCTGCCCTGGACTGTCTGTTTGATGAAGACTTGGCAAGGGCTAGTGCAAGCATCAACGCCCACAATTCTGCGGGAACTTCTGCGCTATTGATTCTGGCAGTGCAGACCAGTCCAGATGAAATATGAAACTGAACCTTTAGCCAAGCCCGCAGATCGTCTACACTCTCTACGGGCAAAAACATGGGCCCACATGCCTTTCCAGCAGTGTTGCTATCCGCCGTTCTCGCCTGCGCCGCTCCGCCGCGTACGACGGTGCCATGCGAAGTGCTGGTTCCTGTTCTGGACACGAAGCAGTCGGTGGTCACCGCAACGGCACCGGACGGCAAGTCTTATCCCGTATTCCGCGTGGCACCGGCGACGAAGCTGCTGGGGCGAGTGCGCAACGAGTTGGACACGAGTTTCGCGCAACAGGTGCTGAAACTGGATCGCTACGCCCGCAACCTGCTGATAGCGCGGCGCGTGGCAGCCCGTGCCCCGATGGACGAAGAGCTGACCGCCCCCATGTACCTGCTTATGTCCACCGAAGAAGGCGGGTTCGCCCGGTTCGGCTTCTGGCTTGAGAATGCGAACGGCGAACGCAAGCTAGTGCTGGCAGGCTACGTCGACTTGGTCGTCACCGAAGACAGCGTCGAAACCGGCGGTTTCGAGGAAATCTTCTCACATGAACTCGGACACCTCATCCTGAGGGCGCTGACCGGTGGCCTACCGCGCGGACCCTCGCGCAAGGGACACCGGAGCATGAGCGTGACCGATTACCCGACCGCGTTCGACGAAGGTTACGCGGAGCACTTCCAGCCGCTGGTGCGCGACGCCACGACGAACGCCTACCTTCGCAAGCTGACCAGCGGGACCACCGGAACTGACTTCGAGTCGTTTTGGCTGAATGCGGCCGACGGCCAGATGCGCACCGACGGCGTGAGCCGGAACCTGTTCATCCATCGCAAGTCATTACCGGCGATGCTGCTCGAGGCGAACCCCGATCTCTATCGGCTGTTCATTGAGGACGAGACCTCCACTACGTACATGCCAACCGAACTGAAGAACGGCCAGGAGATGATGGCGAGCGAGGGCGTGATCGCGACTCTCTTCTACCGCATGGTGAACGACCAGCATCTGCGCGAGTCGTACCTCACGCCCGCGTTCTACGAGGCGTTCGTGCATGGGCCGATCGAGGTGCCACAGGACGTTTTCACGCCGTATCAAGACGTGAACCTGAAGCTCTTTGCAGCGATGGAGAAGCTGCGAGGCTCAACGGCGGGTCGGCCACCGATCATCAGCGTGGTCGAGCAGTACGCGAAGCTGTTCCCGAACGAGGCGAAGCGCGTGTACCAGTTGTTCATTGAGACGACCTGGGGCGCCACGGCATCGCAGGAACTGGCGATGGCATTGCAGCGCAAGTCGGCGGACGGGCATCGTGGCGACATTGCTGCTTTTCGGCAGGATCATCCGTTTCCGCTTTTGGATGCGGTGATCGCCGATGTGGCGACCGGCAAGCGGGTACTCGATGGCAACCTAGGGCCGGAGCTTTGGGTGGCGAACACCGAATTCAAGATCGCACGGGCCGTCTGGGAGACGAGACGGTCCGAGCCTTTGACAATAAACCTGAATACATCTAGCCTCGCAGAGTTGATGACGGTGGCCGGCGTGGACCTACCAATGGCCCGGAGGGTCGTCGCGATGCGCGATGCGCGCGGGTTCTTCCGGTCGATTGACGAGCTGAGCGAGGCCGGTATTCCGGCCGACGTGATCGCCCGCCTGCGAGAGATGCAGAAGGTGATGGAGCGGATCGGGGGCTATGAGCGGCGCTGAGTGGTGCGGGGAGGCTGGCTCCTTCTCGACCGTGCCTCCTGGGACTTCAAGCCCGCTTCGCCGTGGTCGCGGTACAGCCTCACCCACTTGCACAAGGTGCTTTGGCCGACGCCCATTTGGCGGGCGATCAGTTCCGGCGGGAAGCCTTCCTCCAGATACAACTGAACTGCTTTGCGTCGGACCTCAAACGGGTGAGAGTGAGGGCGCGGCCGAATTGACCGCCGCGCCGCCCCCCTGGGGGGGCGGGTTCTCTCCCTCTTCCCTTGAACTTCGTTTATCCCTTCCATCGGTAACACTCCTTTCGGTCCCTTCGGGGAACCCTTGCTTTGGAGTGTTACCCATTTCCCTTAAGAACTAACGCTCATCATCCCGTTGTTAGCCCAGCCGTCCTGACGGTATGCCAAGCCTTTGATCCCCGCCCAAGTGTCCGGTTGTTCTAAGTGTTGGTAAAGTTCATGCAGCGTGACCTCTCCTTCGTGACGAACGACGCTATCCAGGGCAGGGAGGGTATTCAGAAGGAGCTGATATTCGAAGGTCGGGAAGTGACCACCGATCGTAAAATGAGCATCTACGCCGTTCTCGCGAAGGTAGGTAACAAGGGAAGAGAAATCTGGAAGCATCCGCTGAAATATAAGTGAGAATCCCACGATCTTCGGTTTCTGATTGAGAAGGTGTGCCAGGATCACTTCCCGGGGGACATTTTGACAAGGCTCAATTGTCGTGCGAATTCCGTTTTGCGCCAGGTAGGCGGCGATTGAGCGCAGGCCAAGGTTCTCCTGGTCCTCGTATCCAACTAGGACCACGTCGGTTCTTCGGCTTGAGGAGTGGCCTTCGCTGGCGATGCACACACTAAACCCTCTGCATCGACTGGGTTGGTCCGACTAGATCCCCCCTCGGGGCCGCAGGATGCCGGTTCCCCGCAACGCAATCATCGTCCGTCGTGCAAGCAACCTTTGATGCTCACCTAGAGATCTTGTATTCCTCTATAAGCATCTTCTGTTCAAGCTGGGCGATGTCCAGTTGGGCTTTTAGGCCTTGAATCACCGTGTCCAGCTGACGAACGCGGATCTGAGCGACTCTCGCCTTATCGAGGAGCAATTCGGGCCCCGGGTCACCTGCCCACCCGGGTCTCAAAATCCGAGCGAGTGTCGCAAGTTCATCTACTATCATTTTCATTCCCCTTTCTAGGCGGATTGGACTTGCAGCCCTTGGGGGCAACTGTTCTAGAAACTCACAAGTAATTCAGTGTTTTCCGAAACGAACGCTGAAGCGAGTACTCGCCGCCGTGGCTCGTGTTTCATTCGCCGATGCTCCTGCCTGGACTTGGTGCCTCCGGATCCGGGGTTTGGTCCCAGCTGTTGCCGCAACCGGTTACTTCCGCGGGCGGCCGTTCTTCACTTGGCGCGGCGGATTCTGTGGGCGTCTGTGACGCTCGCCGCGCGCTCGGATCAATAGTCCGGCCGCGCCGACCGGTTCCCCCTTCCAGAGTTGTCGCACGACCAGAATGTAGCGAGCGCGAAGCGCATGCGGGCCCAACTCCTCGAGGGTCTTGGGCAGCGTGTATTCCACCTTCAGCGGGAAGGATTTTTCCACCAGGACGTTGTCGAAGCCGTGAGCAAATTCTGGCAAGGGCTCCCGCGCGGCGGTGAACGCTTGGTGACGAGCCAGGTCGCGGCCGGCCAGCGCCTCGTAGATGTTCTCGTCCTTGATGCGTGCCACCAGTTTCAACCCGCGCGCGATAGCTGCATCCAGCACGCCGGCCCGTCCACGCACATGGATTTTCGCGCCGGGGACGAACTGGCTGAGGCCGATGCGCAGGTCGAACCGCTCGCGCGTCCGCGGCAGGCTTTTCACTTCCACCGACAGCACGCCGGGGGTGCCGGGAATCAGGTCCACGACGTCCATGTTGCGATAGGCTAGGTTGTTCGAATTGCGCACGTACTCCAGGAAATCTCCCACCGAGGCGATGAGGTTGTACTTCGGCGCTGGGTCAAAGGCGTCGCTGACCACCGCGATCATGCAGTAATGGCCCACCGCTGGAATCATCGCGTTGGGGAACACCAGCGGGCCCGTCACGCGCATCGAACCTGGCGCAATGCCGGTCTCGATGTGCGTTCCGATGTGTAGCCACGAGGCGGGCGTGCCAAAGGTGGTGGATGGGGGAAAGTAGATGTCCACCGTAGCGTCACCGGTGGAGCTGCCGCGGTTTTGCAGCCGCACGTAGATGTAGTTGTCCTGGCCGAATTCCACGTTCTGCCAGAGCATGTCACTGCCGAGGTCAGCGAAATCCGCCGCGGGATTCGCCGATGCCGTGGTGCGATTGATGACATCCGGGCTAGCGTACAAGTAGCTGCCGGGTACGGCTCAGCTCCGGTGTCGGCGACGTTGTCCCGTATATAGAGATCAGGCCCAATTCCGACCGCCAGAAATGCCCTTTTCACCTGCGACAGCTTGAACAGATCGCTGGGGAACAGGTCGAGGCAGGTGTCCAGCATGGCTTCGCGGAACTGGAGAAAAGTCGCCTGGGGCTTGCCGACGAGGTTATCGCTCACGCAGCGGAAGAAAAGCTTCTCCACCGCGCTT
>Ga0315282_10000944_pt1 | contig 56836 bp, 36 predicted proteins | sample YL17G07_20_MG_FD_203693 | JGI IMG/M metagenome (GOLD analysis project Ga0315282, IMG submission 203693) | Sediment microbial communities from Yellowstone Lake, YNP, Wyoming, USA - YL17G07_20 | ecosystem: Environmental > Aquatic > Freshwater > Lake > Sediment | place: USA: Wyoming | collected...
GACCTTGCGATTACGACTGCGAGCCTGCCCGGTGGCACACAAGGGACGGCGTACAGCCAGACGCTTGCGGCCTCCGGCGGCGTAAGTCCTTACACATGGTCGGTTTCCAACGGCTCGTTGCCGGCAGGGTTGACTTTGCACGCTGCGACGGGCGTCATTGACGGGACTCCGACGGCATATGGGACAGCAAGCTTCACAGTCGCCGTAACCGATTCCGCGGCATTGCCGCAGTCAGTCACAAAGGCGCTGTCAATAGTGGTTGTGCCGGCGGCTCTGACGATTACCACTGCGTCGCTGCCCAACGGGATGGTGGACAGCGCGTACAGCCAGACGCTGGCCGCGACAGGTGGCGTCACGCCCTACACGTGGTCGCTCTCCGCCGGAACACTCCCGGCGGGGCTGACGCTCCATGCCGGAACGGGCGTTATCGACGGAACTCCAACGACATACGCCACTTCGAACCTAACAGTGCAGGCGACGGACTCGCAGGGGTCACCATACACTACCACGAAGGCCCTCGCCATCACCATCGACCCCGCAATTCTTGTGATCACTACGGCCACTCTTCCGAGCGAGGTGGTAGGCAACGCATACAGCCAGACGGTGACCGCTTACGGTGGCACCACGCCCCTTACATGGTCGGTATCGGCGGGGTCGCTGCCGACCGGTCTATCAATCAATGCCTCAACGGGTGTGATCAGTGGAACGTGCTCCGCGACAGGGAGTTTCGCGTTCACAGCACGGGTTGTAGACGCCGCGACCACAGCGCAGACCGCGACTAAGGCGCTTTCAATAACCGTGAACGCCTCCGACCTTGCGGTTACGACGGCAAGTCTGTCCGGCGGGACTATTGGGACGGCCTACAGCCAGACCCTCGCGGCTTCTGGCGGGGTGAGCCCCTACACATGGTCTATCTCGAGTGGATCGCTTCCTGCCGGCTTGTCCCTGTACGCGGCTACAGGCGTCATTGACGGGACTCCGACAACGACCGGAACTGCGAGCTTCACCGTTGCAGCGACGGATTCGGCGGCATTGCCGCAATCTGCCACGAAGGCGCTCTCCATAGCGGTTGTGCCCGCGGCCCTGATCATCTCCACAGCGACGCTGCCCAACGGCATGGTCAGCACGGCGTACAGCCAGACATTGGCCGCCACAGGCGGCCTCACGCCGTACACATGGTCAGTGTCGGCGGGATCGCTGCCTGCGGGGCTGACACTCCATGCTGCGACAGGCGTGATTGATGGTACGCCAACGGCATATGGGACCTCGGGCTTTACGGCGCAGGTCGTGGATTCATACAGCACACCCGCAACGACGACGAAGGCGTTCTCCGTCACGATAGACCCGGCGGCGCTTGCCATCACAACCACGACTCTCGCGGGCGGAACCGTTGGGATCGCATACAGCCAGACGCTTTCGGCGACCGGCGGGGTACCGCCGCTCACGTGGTCCATAGCTGCCGGCTCGCTGCCTGCGGGGCTCTCGATCAACGCCTCCACGGGCATAATCAGCGGTACGCCAACGGCTTACGGCACGTCGAGCTTCACGGCTCGGACGGTCGATTCCGCGGCGACGCCCCAGACGGCGACGAAGGCGCTGTCAATTGTCGTCGCTCCTTCTGCTCTTGTGATTGTTGCATCAACGCTGCCGGCGGGGACCGAGGGGCAGACGTACTCCGCGAGCCTCACGGCCACCGGCGGTGCGACGCCTTACACGTGGTTTGTCGCGAAGACGGATCTGCCGGAGGGGCTCGTTCTGAATGCCGGTACGGGTGCCATCTCAGGCACGCCGTTCAAGTCCGGCACCTTCAGCGTGACTTTCCAGGCCAATGATGCGCAGAGCTTCCCATACACGGCACAGCGAACGCTGACGATCACGGTAGCAACGGCCGATGCCGATGCCGACGGTATGTCCGATGGTTGGGAGACGAAGTACTTCGGCAACCTGGCGCAAACGCCGATTGGGGATCCGGACGGCGATGGGTACGTCAACCTGGCCGAATACCGCAACAACACCAACCCGGCCGTGGCCGGTACTATTGCGCCATATGTTGCGGGGGCGCAGTGGACAGACGTGGGCCTCGGCGGCGGCGGGGCGATGTACAGCCCCGTCATAGCGCCGGGCGACGCGGGACTCATGTTCGCCAACACCGACATGGGCGGGTTCTTCCGCAGCACGGACGGCGGGCGGCACTTCAAGATGATTGACGGCAAGAAGGTCTCGGGCGTGGTCTCATACAGCCCGAACGGCTGCAAGCCGGTGTTCGCGCCCAATGATCCCAACACGCTCTACGTCGGCAAAGTCGGCGGCATCACGAAGACCACCGACGGCGGCGTCAGCTGGACGAAGCTCACCGGCCAGTGGGATATGTGGAGCCCCGACCTCCCGCAGGCGCTTGCCGTCGACGCGGGCGACGCCAACTATGTGCTGGCAGGTTTCAACGGCTACAATCTCGCGCCGGGCCAGTTCCTCGTTGAAAGCCGCGATGCCGGCGCAACGTGGGCGGTCGTTGCCGGATGGGACGCTATCGGCGAAGGCGTCAGAGGGATATTCATCGATCCGACGACGCCTTCCATAAGCGCGACGATCTACATCTCCACCGGCAACGGCATGTACAAGTCGCTTGACGGCGGCGCCAACTGGTCCGCCATCAACACCGGCTTGCCGTACACCGACGTCTACGATTTCGCGGCCGCCATGAAGGGAGGAAGCCCGGTGCTCTTTGTTACGGGGCCGTCTTCGCTCGACGGCGGCAACCATCTCGTCGGCGGGCCCTACAGGTCAACTGACGGCGGCGCTTCGTGGCAGCAGATAAAGAGCGGGCTTACGGAAGCGCAGTACAGCGCGGCGGTGCTCTACAGCAGTCTCGGAATATGCCAGTCGAATCCGGACGTGGTCTATCTGGGCTCTCATGAGAACGGCGGTCCCACGGTTTACAGGACCACTGACGGCGGCGCGTCATGGCAGATGGTGGTAACGCATCCGGCCTGGAGAGGCGGCGAGACGCCCGGATCCACGGTAGAGAACGACTGGATCAGCGCGTCGCTCGATTGGGGATGGGGAGAAGACCCGCATCAGATATGCGTGTCGCCGACCAATCCCAACTGCGTCGCGTTCACCGAGGATGGCAGGTGCTTCAGATCGGACAACGGCGGCCAGTACTGGTTCCCATGCTTCACCGAGGAAACGCCGGCGTCGAGCGGCTGGTATCAGACGAGAGGGCTGGACGTCACCAACGTCTACAAGTACGCGATAGATCCTCTCAACTCCCAGCGTCATTACATTGCGAGTACCGACATCGGCCTTGCGCGAAGCGAGGACGGTGGTTCCACGTGGAGGTGGTCGTCCACCGGCTCTCCGTGGCAGAATACCTTCTACGACCTCGCGTTCGATCCGACGGTCGACGGCAAGATGTGGGCGGCTGTTTCGAATCAGCACGACGGGCCTCAGTGGAAGGTCATAAAGCAGAACGTGCCGGCGCTATCCGGCGGCATAGTGATCTCGCTCGACCATGGCCAGACGTGGACCGAGATAGGCCACAGCGGAGGCCTGCCGAGCGGCATGGCGACCTCCATAGCGATAGATCCGACTTCGCCGTCGTCGGCCAGGCGGATGTGGGTAACCATAATGGGGCACGGCGTCTACGAAACCAATGACGGCGGCTCGACGTGGGTGGCCCGCAACACCGGCCTCGGGACGGCTGACGACATGAATTGCTGGTCGATACGCCGATACTCCAACGGCAACCTGTACTGCCTCGTCACAATGGCGCTTGACTCCACTCAACACGCGTATCCGGGCGGCCTCTGGAAGTCGACCAACGGCGGGCTCAACTGGACGCTCGTGAACACCGGCGAGGTGATACCGTGGCCGGTGACGATGGATATCGATCCGACGAACGAAAACGTAATCTACATCGCCGGGTTCCAGGGCTCCTCCGGCCTCAATAACGGCGGCGTCTGGAAGACGACCAACGGCGGTGCGGCGTGGACCCTCATCCTCGATAAGTTTGACTGCTACGGCGTGCGCGTCGACCCGACAAGCCACAACCGCGTTTACGCCGGTGTGTGGTCGAGCTGGGACGATACAGGCTCCGACGAGTTCATAAGCGAAGACGGCGGCGCGACGTGGACGGCGTTCCCGGGCGCGGGCTTCTCTTCGTCAGGCCCAACGCAGGTCTTCTTCGATCCGGCTGACAGCCAGAACGTATTTGTCTGCACCTGCGGCGCGGGCGTATGGAAGGCTCGGGTAATTCACGTGAGCGGCATGACCGCGGCCTTTACTGCAACACCGAACCCGGGAGTGAGTCCGACCTGCGTCAACTTCAACTCTTCCGCATCCACTGGCAGCATAAATACTTATGCGTGGACGTTCGGAGACGGCGCTTCCTCGACGACGGCCAACCCGTCCCATACCTATGCCGGCCCGGGGACATACTCCGTGACCCTCACGGTCTACGGACCCGCAGGCTACGCCACGACCACACGGCCGGTCGTCGTTGCTCCGCTTATAATCACGACCACTTCGCTTCCGGGCGCCCAGATCAGCGTTGCGTACAACCAGACGCTTGCCGCGACCGGCGGCGTCGTGCCGTACGCATGGTCGATCGAGTCGGGCAATCTCCCTGACGGTCTCTCCCTCGACGCGGCAACGGGCGCCATAAGCGGCACACCCACCACGGTTGAGACAGGCAGCTTCACCGTATGCGTGACCGATTCGGCGCCGACGCCCGCTACGGCCGTCATGGCGCTTTCAATAAACGTGACGGTCCCGCCGCTTGTAATCACGACCACGAGGCTTAACGACGGGCAGGCGACGGTGGAATACCATGACAGCGTGGACGTGACGGGCGGCCTTGAACCCTACACGTGGACCTTGAGCGCGGGGACGCTGCCGGACGGGCTTTCCCTTGACGCCTCCCGCGGCTTTATAGACGGCACGCCGACTACGACGGGCACCTCGAACTTCACCGTCACGGTTGCCGACAACCAGGCCACGCCGGCAACGGCAAGCAGGGCGCTGTCCATACGCATACTGAACGATTTGACCATCACCACGCTGGACCTGCCTATGGCGACGGTTAATGTGGCATACACCACGACCCTCACCGCCGCGGGAGGGATCATACCGTACACATGGTCTATCGCGGGCGGCACGCTCCCGGCAGGCCTGACGCTCAATACGTTTACTGGGGTCATAAGCGGCACTCCGACCGCGATGGGAACATCCGACATTACGGTGCAGGTGACCGATAGCGAGAATCCCATCGACCTCGCTACGAAGGCGCTCAGCCTCGTAGTATCGGCCTCAGGCCCGACGTACCACTTTGCCGCCAATGACGCGGAGTCCCACACGAATGCCACCAACTACGTTGGAAAGGTTACGCTGACGTTCACGGCCCCGGGGGCGGACGACTGGATTATCTTCGGATTCGCCGAGTTCAGATCGCCGAACCCCGGATTTGCAGCGTACGTGCAGCTTTTCGTGGATGGGGTGGGGGAGGGCCAGAATACAAGGAAACCCGTCGACCCTACCGACTATATGCCGTTCATTACGGTAAAGGTCAAGAACCTCACCGCCGGCACGCATAGCGTACAGATGATGTACCGCGCGGGCAGTTCGTCGGCGCCGGCGTACATACGCAACGCGAGGATATGTGCGGTGAGAAGAGGCACTCTCGAGTTCTGGAACATCGCGAGGGACACGAGCGCGCCGCTGACGATAAACTTGACCGATATAGTGAGCCTCGATTGGACGCCGCTGACGATGGGCAACTACCTTGTGATATCGACCGCGGAGATCAATGCCACTACGACCGTTTCGACCGATCTGCAGACGCTCTACAACGGCACGGTCAACGATGAGGGCGTAATCCGCGCGGCGGACAACGGCGACTACACCACGTTCATGAGCTTCAATTACCTCGCTGCCGCCACCGGCGGAGTGCCGATAAGCCACAAGATTGCCGCCAAGAAGATGGCGGCAAGCTCGATCAATCACTACATCCGCCGGGCGAGGATACTGGCCCTGAGGCTCTCCAACGGACGGTTCAATAGCACGGCCGCAGGCTTTGGGACTGAGGTGACCACTACGCAAACGACGTTCCAGCAAGCACTTACAAAGACGTGGACGAACGGCGTGAATGGCAACTGGCTCCTCTTGACGGGGGCGCGTCTGAACAACTCGTCCACAGCTTACCAGACCGAGATCAGGACGCAGCTCAACAATTCGATAACTTTCGGCGATCAGATAATGAAGCCGAAGGACGTCACCGATCTCCTGAATTTCAGCGCGATAGACGTCCGTTCCCTGACTACGTCGCGTCAGGTGGACATAGACTTCAGGACAACGGACTCCCGCGGCACGGCCAAGGTCAAACGGTTGAGGTTCTACGGCCTGCCGCTGGACGCGCAATAGGCGATCGACGAAACGACGAGCACGGACGGGCCCGCAACAGCCGCGGGCCCGTCCGCTTATGCATGCCATCAAGCGCCCCGCGGCGCCTCGACTTGGCCTCGAAGAAACGCCTTCCGGAAGTGACAGAACGAACTCGGCGGATTCCCATCTCATAAGTGCGTACAACAAAAGCACTTATGGCCGGCGCAGCGCCGGGCGAAAGCCCGGGGACTTGCCGGCGCCGGATTTTTCTTCGACCAAGTCATTCGCCCCGGTGTATACAAGGCGACGGCCCGAAAGGCGCTGGAAGACTCCGGAGGTTATTTCCGGAATGGTGCTTGACTTCCTCGCGCGGGATGCTTTAATTATCTGCGTCTCGGTCCAAGGGGAGTCTATTTGTCGAGACTGCGGCTATCCCTTGCACCGATGCGCAGAACGCACCTTCGCGCGCACCATGTCCTCCATCATCGACAGGCATTCATTGTTGTCGACGACCCTTCTTCAGCGCCCGGGTAATCATTCACGGGTACAACTGTGATCTTTTTCGCCGTCCGCAGGTTTATGGGAACAAGAACGCCTGTATCTCCTGTTTAGGGGGTACGCCTCTTTTCCCGTTATTAGTTCACGCCTGCGTCCGTTGCTGACGATGAAAAGCGGTCTGGTCGTCTTCCCAAGCCGGCGGCCGGATCCGATAACCAAGGCTGGTGCTTTAAGGTGAGCAAGGAGGATCGGTTATGTCAGGTCTAAAGCGAAGTATGGCATTCTTGGTCGCGGCGGCCGTCGTCGTCGCGGTACTGGGATCAACGGCGTTCGCAGCAGGGCCGTTGAGAATCCAGACAACCAGTCTGGTAAACGGACGAGTAGGCGTCCCCTACAGTCAAACGATGGCGGGAAACGGCGGGACGCCTCCCTATAGTTTCGCCATCACAGGCGGTACTCTGCCCCCTGGGCTCTCGCTGACCGCCGGGTCGGGCAACATCAACGGCACACCGACGGCGTCCGGCGTCTACGCGTTCACCGCTGAGATCACCGACGCGGTACCCGCTACGGCGACCAAGGCGCTCTCTATCACAATCCCGGCGGACCTTTCCGTACTGACGACGAGTCTACCGAGCGGGCAGGTCTCGGCGGCCTACAGCCAGACCTTGAGCTGCACGGGCGGCGCAACGCCCTACACCTGGTCTCGCATCGGAGGCAGCCTGCCTGCCGGGCTTTCTCTGACCACAGCCGGAGTCATAAGCGGCACGCCGACGACTTACGGCACATCCAGCTTCACTGTGCAGGTGGTCGACACGGGGACTCCGTACAACGACACCGCGACCCAGGCGCTCTCGATTGTCGTCATACCGGTTTCCCTTGCCGTCACGACAACCAGCCTGCCCGCCGGTCAGATAGGCGTTGCCTATAGCCAGTTTGTCGCGACAAGCGGTGGCGCCACGCCACTGGCCTGGTCGATAGGCTCGGGCGCTCTCCCCGGCGGGTTGACCATTGAGGCGGCTACGGGCGAGATTCACGGTGCGCCGACAACTGCGGGCAATTTCACCTTCGACGTTCAGGTTGCGGATTCGTGGTCTCCGGCCAATACAGCCAACAAGGTTCTATCGATCGTCATTCCGGACGACCTTACGGTCGGCACGGCAAGTCTCCCCGACGGACAGCAGTCTGTAGGCTATAGTCAGAGCCTGAACGCTTCGGGCGGCGTAGGCCCCTACGCGTGGTCGATCAGCACCGGCTCGCTGCCCACGGGCCTGTCGCTTGCTTCATCCGGCGCAATCAGCGGCACCCCGAGCGTTTACGGCACGTTCAGCTTTACGGTTTCGGTGACGGATGCCCAGACGCCGGCCGACAGCGCCATGAAGGCGCTCTCGATCCTCGTCACACCGGCTCCGCTCGTGATTACAACGTCGTCCATGCCTGGCGGCAAACAGACGATTCCGTATTCTCACATCGCGACCCTGACAGGCGGCGCTTCGCCTTTCACCTGGGAGGTGTCCGCGGGCGAGCTGCCGAGCGGGCTTTCTCTCAATCCCTCGACGGGCGAGATCAGCGGTACCCCGACCATGTACGGCCTCTGGAGCTTCACCCTCAGGGTCACGGATTCCTGGTCGCCCAATAACGTCGCGACCCAGCCGCTTTCCATAACAGTAGACCCTGCGGACCTTGTCATCAGCACCACGACGCTTCCCGACGGCCAGAAGAACGTTGTGTACTCCGCAGCGATCGTGGCCACGGGCGGTATCCCCTCGAGGACCTTCAGCGTGGCCTCCGGCTCGCTGCCTCCGGGTCTCTCGCTTGACGGCGCCACGGGCGCGGTAAGCGGAACACCAACCCAGTACGGCATCTACGGCTTCATCGCGCAGGTGGTCGATTCACAGTCTCCGATTCACACGGCCACGAAGGGTCTCACCATAACAGTCGCTCCCGAGACCCTCACAATGACCACAGCCAGCCTCGCTGGCGGCAAAGTTGACGTGGAGTATGCCCAGAGCCTCGCGTCTGTTGGAGGCGCCGAGCCTGTGACCTGGTCAATCGCTTCCGGCAGTCTGCCCGCGGGTCTTTCGCTCGACGGCGCCACAGGCAACATCAGCGGCACGCCGACGGCCTGCGGCATCGCGGATATGACGGTTCAGGTGGCGGATTCCTGGTCGCCGGCCAATAGCGCGACGAAAGCTCTCTCAATCGCGATCGCACCGGTCGACCTCGCCGTCACTACGGCTTCGCTTGCGAGCGGTCAGAAGGGCGTCAGCTACAGTGAGACCCTCGCGGCGACAGGCGGCGCAGCGCCTCTCGCATGGTCGGTTTCCGCCGGCAGTCTCCCCGCAGGGCTTTCGGTCAACGCTTCCACGGGCGAGATCAGCGGCACGCCGACGGAGTACGGCGCCATGGCCTTTACGGTCGAGGCCGTAGACTCCTGGTCGCCGGCCAATAGCGCCACGGCGGCCCTTTCGATTACGATAGCGCCTGAGACTCTCGCGATTACGACCTCGTCGCTTAGCGACGGCCAGGTCGCTGTTGCGTACTCTCAGACGATTGGCTCTACCGGCGGCGCGGCGCCTCTCGGATGGTCCATCGCCGACGGAACTCTCCCCGCCGGCGTGACTCTCGACGGCCTTACGGGCGAGATTGCGGGTACGCCGTCGGCGTGCGGCACCTCGAACTTCACGGTTGAGGTCGTCGATGCATGGTCGCCCGCCGCTACCGTTACCCAGGCTCTATCAATAACAGTGCAGCCGGCCTCTTTCACGATCGCGACGACAAGCCTGCCGGACGGCCTGAAGACGGTTGCCTACTCTCAGACTCTGGCGGTCACCGGCGGCGCGGCGCCCATTACCTGGTCGCTCATCGACGGGACCCTGCCGGACGGCCTCTCGCTGACCGAAGCGACCGGCGAGATCAGCGGCACTCCGACGACGGAAGGCACCTCGAGCTTCACGGTTCAGGCCGTCGATTCCTGGTCGCCCGCCAATACGGCCACCGCGGCCCTCTCTATCGCCGTCAGCTATGAGCCGGTTGTCATCAGCACCACCAGCCTCTCCGACGGCACGGTAGGGGCGGCATATTCGCAGACCCTTGCCGCCACCGGCGGGACGGCTCCGTATACGTGGGAAGTCGCCGTTGGCAGTCTGCCGGCGGGGCTCTCTCTCAACGGCACGACCGGCGAGATCGGCGGCACGCCCACGGCGTATGGCCTCGTGAGCTTCACAGTCCAAGCCAGCGACTCCGGGTCGCCCGCTCAGTCCGCCACGCAGGCGCTCGAGATCAACGTCGCCCCGACGGCGGTCACAATCACCACGACGAGCCTGCCGAACGCTCCTTCGGGAGTCGCGTACAGCCAACTGCTTGCGGCCACAGGCGGCGCCACGCCCTACATGTGGGCGGTTGATTCCGGCGCTTTGCCGACCGGCTTGTCGCTGAACACCTCGACGGGCCGCATAAGCGGCACACCAACAGTCGGCGGCGCGTTCGACTTCACGGTTTCGGTAACCGATTCCTGGACGCCGGCCAACAGCGCCACCAAGGCCCTGTCGATCTCTGTATCGAGCGGCCCGACGTACCAGTATGTGTGCAACGATCCCGAGTCGTCCACGACCAATACCAACTACGTTGTCAAGGCGAATTTGACCTTCACGCCGCCTACGGCCGACGACTGGATCGTGTTCGGCTTCTGCGAGTTCAAGTGCCCGAACGTCAACTACGCAACCTTTGTCCAGCTATTCATCGATGGCATGGGCGAGGGGCAGAATACCCGTAAGCCCGTTGATCCGACGGACTACCTGCCTTTCATCAGCGTCAAGATCGCAAACCTCTCTGCCGGCGCGCACACGATCACCCTCAAGTACCGTTCCGGCAACGCATCCGCCGCGGCCTACGTCCGCAACGCTCGAATCTGCGCTGTGAGGAAAGCGGCTCTCGAGTTCTACAACGTCGCATACGATAACGCTCAGCCCCTCACAATCAACCTCCAGGACATCGTGACTCTCTCCTGGACGCCTCAGTTCGGCGGTAACTACCTCGTGATCTCGACCGGCGAGATCAACGCTACTACGACGGTCTCGACCGACCTCCAGACGATCTACAACGGCGTGGTCAACGATGAAGGCATCATGAGAGCGGCCGATAACGGCGACTACACGACCTTCATGAGCTTCAACTACTGCGCCAACACGACGCCGGGTGTTCCGATAACCCACAAGATCTCCGGCAGAAAGCTCGCGACGGATCCGATTAACCACTACATCCGCCGCGCGAGGATTCTGGCCCTGAAGCTCTCCGGCGGCAGGTTCAGAGACACTGCGGCCGGCTACGGCACAGAGCAGGTGACTACGCAGACGACGTTCCAGCAGGCTGTTACGACAAGCTGGACTGTCGGGGTGAACGGCAACTGGCTGTTCCTCAACAGCGCCAGAACGCTCAACACCTCGACGTCTGCGCAGACCGAGATTCGTGTGCAGCTTAACGACGCGGCCGTCTGCGGGCAGCAGTTGATGAAGCCCAAGGATGTGACGGACCTCCTCAACTACAGCTCGATAGACGTGCGTGCCCTTGCGGCGTCGCCGCGGAAGGTGGATATGGACTTCCGCACGAGCGTCAGCACCGGCACCGCCAAGGTGAGACGTCTCAGGTTCTATGGGCTGCCTCTCGACGCCCAGTAAGTAACAAAACCATGTTAACCCCGCAGGGGCGGCCATCGGCCGCCCCTGCGCTATTACAGGGACCTTCCGCCGGCGCTTGAGGGCGTGAAGGATAGCCGCCAAAGCCACAAGCCTTTTTCGCGTTGAACTATACCCCTACATCTTGTGTCTCGCCCCTCCAGTATGTCGTCGAGCGTTGTGGGGTTGGGAAGAAAAATCCGCATTTCGCGGAAATTCCTTAAGTCGCCGTCCACACAAGCGCTTGCGTTCATATCTGGAAATCTCGCCATTGGACTTGCGTCAACGCAAACACCCCGAAAGGTTGTGAGCGCCGCTATCGATAGAGGGGCTGTGTTTTCCGTCGCCGCGCGAGAGGGGTGGTTTCTTCCTTCCGCACTTCTCCCACCCTTCGCGCTCTCGGCACAAGGCCGGGGAGGGGCAGGAATGAAGTCGAGAGTACTGCAAGTCTCGCCTGCCCCTCCTATCAAAATCCGGCCGAAATCTGATACCATGGCCAGGCGAGACTTGCAGTCCTTCATTCCTGCCCCTTGGAGGTGTGGTTCTCGGTTGCGCGGCTTTCCTCCAGCCTGCAGCCCGCCACGGCGTAGCTTTGGCGAAGCCGGGCCTCTGGTCATCGCTCTTTGACAACTGAAGACTTTGCGGAAAGGGCAGTTCGCTGCCTTGGCGCTGAGAGTCTGTCCACGGTCAGGGGTTGCGGCTGTCCGCAATACGCGTGTCGGCCGCTTGCATTCGCAAACTGTGCGCATAGACTGAACTCCTCAGGCGGACAATCAATCGTCGGAAATCCGTTTCTGGATGGAAGGAGCACCGGATGGGCAGGAAGTACCTTTTCGGCCCCGTAGCATCGCGGCGATTGGGACGATCGCTGGGCGTCGACCTGATCCCACCAAAGACGTGCCCCTTTGACTGCATCTACTGCGAAGTCGGCCGAACGACGAGGGCCACAACTGAGCGCAGCCGGTTCAATCCGCCCGCGGAGATCCTGAGGCAGCTCGACGAGTTCTTCAAGTCCGGCGGGCAGGCGGACTACATCACATTTTCGGGGTCAGGAGAGCCGACACTCTCCACGGACCTCGGGTATCTCATAGACGAAGCAAAGAGGCGATACCGTGTGCCTGTGGCGGTGATAACTAACGGCGCGCTGCTGTCGGACACGGCGGTTCGCAAGGACTTGAGCGGCGCGGATGTTGTGGTTCCGTCGCTTGACGCTGTCCGCGAGGAGCCGTTCAGGGCAGTCAATCGCCCGGTGAGCGGCACGCGCCTCGAGGAGATTGTACGGGGCCTCGAGGAATTCACGCGAGAATACAGGGGGCGCGTGTGGCTGGAGGTGCTTCTGGTCGCCGGAGTCAACGACTCGGACGAGGATATCGAGGCGCTGGCCGGAGCGATAGCGCGCATCAAACCTGAGCGAGTGCAGCTTAACACGGTTGTCCGTCCGCCGGCGGAGAGCTTCGCGCGTCCCGTGCCGCCGGAGCGGCTGGAAGAGATAGCTGCGCGACTGTCGAAGGCGGCGCCGACGGAGATAGTCGCGCCGGCGTCGCTCAGGGCGTGCCGCGAATCGGCGCTGCCGCCGAAAGATGCGATCCTCGAAACCCTCAAGCGGCGCCCCTGCACTGTGGCCGACCTTGAGGCGGGGCTCTCGATCGGCGCCGAGGAGACTCAGGCGGCGCTCAAGGAACTTATTGCCGAAGGGAAGGTCAAGGAAGTCAGGTTCGGTTCGGGGGCGTTTTACGAAGCGGCCGACAAACCATGAGCGCCTGTCCTGAGGACAGGCTCCAAGGAGGCTTCCTATGGCACTGATGGAGATCAGCGTCCTTCCAGTGGGGACGCAATCGGCATCGCTCAGCGACCACGTTGCGAAGGCTGTGAAGGTTGCGAAGGCGTCCGGACTCGAAGTGAACGTGACAGCGATGGGTACCGAGGTCAGCGGGGGAGTTGACGCGCTCCTCGCGCTTGCCGGGAAGATGCACAGGAGCGTTCTCGGCGGCGGCGTTCAACGGGTTCTGACGAGCATCCGCATTGATGAGCGAACGGACAAGGAGACAACCACCGCGGGGCGCGTCCGCTCGGTCATGGAAAAGGTCGGCTGACCGCGAACGCTGACGCCTGCGCTGTAACCATTTCGTCGTGCCGCAGACGCTACGGTACCGCCGTAGTCTTTGCCTCGCTGTGCGCCAGGAATGCTCTTTCCGCATCTTGGCCGCGAACGCGATAGCGAAGGGTCGCTACCCCCGCACGCTTGGCAAGGGCCCGCAGGCGCGTCACCTCGGCGGCCTTGAGCGTATACGAGGTCGCGGTGATCGATGCGGGAGGGACGACGACAGTCGTGCCCGGCTTGCCGCCGAAAGATTCCGTCGCACCGAACTCAAGCCTGTATGTAGCGATTCCTTCGCCCTGATGCTGCCAGGAGATCATCGGTCCATCAGGTGTCGACGTCACGTCAGAGACTGTCCATGTCCCACCGTCGATTGTGAGAGTTTGAGTCTCGCTTGCGAGGGTGAGGACTTTCTGGTGATCCTTTGCCCTTACTCTCCAGTAGAGAGCGCCAGTGTTGGTTGCGGCAAGCCGTCTTATGGCCTTCCACTGCGCCCGAGAAGCAGTTGCTGAGCCGGAAGTCCCTGTGAGGCTTATGAGCTTCTTGGCGCTCTTTGTGGCAAAGGTGCTATCGGTGGAAATATCCACCCAGAAGTAAGCCATCCCGGGAATGCCGTTTGTCCACGAGAACGTCGGAGACTTGGTTGCATCCGGCCATATGGCGTTGTCGCCGTGAACCGGACTGACTGCGAGACTCGTGATATCTCCGCTGCGAAGCATGAGTTCCTTTGGCGCAAGGATGATACTTGGGCATGAGAGGCTTTTCCCCTCAAGACGCCAATACACTGCTCCAAGAGTGGAAGCACGCTTCTTTATCGCCTTCCACTGAGAGGCTGCAGGCGACCATGTGTACTTGCCGACCTTGATCGGGAATTTGAGGTGGTTCTTTGGGAAGGCAATTGTGCCGCTAAAGGCTATGAAGGCTTGAGTCACGTCTTTGCCTCTGGAGATCACAAGCTGAGGCGGCAGGCTGGGATTGGTTACTATGAGGTCACTTTCGCCCTGGTAGGAAAGGCCCATATAACCGACCTGGGCCTGCTCGACATTTGAAAGAGGCGAGGGGTTTCCCGAGGCATCTATGACTTTGACCGCTCCGAAGACCGTTCCCTCAAGATCTCCAGTGCCGAAGACCGTCTCAACAAACTTGCCAGGGGCAACTGAGGCGGGGATAGCCTCTACCTTGCGGCAGGACTGGAAGTTGGAGTCGGTTATCACCGATGAGCTGTATCGCAGGTCGGATTTGTCCGTCCAGCCGCTTGAGGCGTCGTAGCCGTCGTCTGCGCTTGCCATCCACTTGGCACGAAGCTTTCCTCCGTCAACCCGGCCGAGGATGTTGACTGCAGGTACATCAACCTGATAGCATCCGGCCGCAGGGCTATACACGCCGGTAGCTGTGAGTCTTACGTAGCGATACTCGTCGGAGTCGAACTGCCAGACGTTGGCACCCTTGACTGCGCGGTAGTCGGTGTGGGAGGTTATGGTCCTCCAGTCGGAGCTGTCGGCAGAGACTTCGATAGTAAGCCGTTTGGGAAAGAGCCTTGTGGTAGCTGCGATAAGCCCCACCCCGCCGATGGCGCGAAGGCTGCCGAGGTCGAAGGTCTTTGTTTCCTGGGCGGCTGTAGCCCTGCCGGGGGTCTGCCAGGAGCCGGTGAGGATTGTCTCCAAATCAGCCGTAGGAGTCAGGCTCAAAGTGTACACCCGCCCTGGAGCGGTGCCGTCGATAACGCTAACCGTTATGGAAGGGGTGCCGATGCTCGACCTGCCCGCCGAATCGTGTGCCCTGACGTAGATGGTCCTGGGGCCGTCGAGGACTCTCCATCCTGACGTGTCTATAGTGGCGGTTGCCAATTCCCACTGGGAGTCGTAAGCGCCGTCTGCGGGGGCCATTGCGGTCCATGGCCCAAGGCTTGTGCCAACGCCTATGCGGTATTCCACGGAAGCGACAGTGTAGCGCAGGCACCTGCGGCTGTCGCCTGCGGCGGTGAGGGTTATCGAGGTGTCCACTTTCTCACGAACTGTAGAGGGCACAACCGCGATGCCACTGAGCGCAGGGCCGCCGTCGTCGGGAAGGGCAGTAACGGTAATGGAGAGATCCTTGTCTCCGGTCTTTTGGTCCGTGCCCATGGCCTCCACAGTGAAGTGCCAGGTATTGGCTGCCCGCGGCGTGCCGCTAATGACGCCAGATGAAGCATTGAGCGATAGTCCGGTCGGCAGAACTCCAGAGGTGACCCGCCATGTAAACGGAGCGTCGTCGCCGGTGCAGGCAAGGGTCGCGCTATAGCTGTCGCCGACAATTCCTGCGTGCAGCGACGCGGTTTGTATGGTTGGCGGCGACAGGCCCATCCGCAGGATGAAACCATCCTCTGATCCCGCTGAGAAGGTCTGCTGGAATCCTAAGGGGAAGAATTCCCCCGCGCTGTCCATCGCACCGCAGACCCAAGGATTTCCGGCTGAATCAACGGCGACGTCCCACACCAAGCCACGTATGAAATACGCCCAGCCTAATTGCCCCGACGGCGTTATCCTCGCTACAAAACCCGGCATATGCCGCCAACAATCGTCTTCGGCGGGGGGGACGTTGGGCGCGGGGAGAAGCCGCCCAGCCATGCCGCCAATGTAGATGGCACCGCCACCATCTACGCTTACGCCACTAGGTCCTCCAGCATCAGTAGTAAGGAAGAACTCCCATAGGGTTTGTCCCGATGGCGCCACCTTGGCCACAAGAAAGTATGCGGAATTGGTGGCGTCCGGCGGAAGCGCGTCGCAGCACGTGACGATAACATCGTCTGAGGTGTCTACGGCCAATGCCCCCTGATTAGGATCGATATTCTGATCGATGCACCCCGTCCAGGAAAGTTGCCCTGAGGGGGCTATGCGCATCAGTACGGCGTCCCACTGGAGGCCAGGGATTCCAGATGTCGTGGACCCGTCGCTGAGGCGTATGTCGGAGGACGAAGTCGTGCAAAGGACCCAAGCGGCTCCGGTACTATCGACAGTGGTGCTCACGCAATAGTCCGGCCCATTTCCTCCTATGAGAGATCCCCAAGCCAACTGTCCCGCCGGCGTCACTTTCACGAGGAAACCGTCTGTGGGCGCCCAGTCCAGGACATGCTCGTGTGAGAGGTCCTCGCCTGTTCTGAATCCCCCCGGCGTGGGGAAATCGCCGGACTCCGTAATCCCCGAGATCCATGCGTTGCCTTGGGCATCGACGGCTACTGCGGTGCGGGGAGGACTGCCATCCACGCCATTGCCGCCAAGGTAGCTGGCGAAAAGGATTTCTCCTGCCAAGGAGAGTTGCATAACGAAACTATCCCAGCCCCAGTCTGGATCGGCATCCTGGTAGGTCTTTCGGAACGCATTGTCGGTAACGGGAAAGTCGGGTGCTCGGGTCGTGCCTACGACCCACATGCAGCCCTGACTGCTCATAGCCATGCCTGTGACGGCGCCCTTCACACTGACGGTCCACAGTAGTTCTCCGGCTGGAGAGATCTTTGCAACGAATCCATCGTCGTCTATGAAGCCCCCAACCCATGTGTCGCCATTGCTGTCTATCGCGGTCGTGTCCGCGCGGCCGCACTGATTACTTCCTAGATAGCTGCCCCATGCGATCTCGGGATCTATAACGAGGGGCAGCGCGTGGTCGTATTCGCCGGTTATCTCGAAGCCGTATTCCCTGTCGCCGACCAGTTTGTAGTGGCCGATGACATCCTTTCTTCCGTCTGCGGCTTGTTGATAGACGACCGGAGCCGCGTCCACGATCTCGCCAAGGCTCGTGCTGATACACAGCGCTCCGGTGCTGTCGATGGAAAGACCTTCGATCCCTTCGTACCGCATCACAATGTCTCTGGCGTTCGCGCCGGGCTTGAGGTTGAATTCATACTTCAGGCCGCCCGGGCGGGCGGCGACGTAGAGGTCTATCCCCTCATAGACGCCCCTGTAGACGACCCTCTTGTACGTCGAGACGCCGGTCTGCCATTTGGATTTGTCGCTGCCGGAGTAGAAGTTCATCTTGGCAGGCGAGGGGTCCAGCGCTTCGATAGTCGCTTTCTCTGCCCCCTTGAACGACGCAGTGAAGGCAACGGAGCTTGCTTTCGCGTCCTTGCCGTCGCCATCGCGCTTTGTCGCAGTGAAGGCTATTTCCGAATCGGTCAGGCGGACACTCATGCCTCCTGAGTTGAGGCCGAAACGGACTTCCTTATCCCACTGCCCCTTGTTCTCCACGAAGACCGCGGGGGAGAGCGCTTGCTGGCGGACTTCGGCACTCCGGACCTCAGAAGACCGCGCAGGCGAGACCGCTGCCACGAAAAGGAGAACAAACAGGAGCGCTCTCAGCAGGCCGTGTGCTGCGTTGCATGTGTTCATCGTCTCTCCCTTTCACTGAGCAAGAATTCTTGCCTCCCGAATATGGAGGATTCCCGAGCATCGGCGGATGACCCGATGATACTCCAACATTCAGACGCATAGGGTACCTGCAATGTGCCCTTCATATTTGTCGAAGGAGGTGGACCCGCAGGGCGTGGCCTAAGTGGTGGCGCGGCAAGGGTTATGGCGTGCGTGTTGCCTCAGTGGAGTGATTTGCAGTGAACATCCATCCACGTTTCGCTGCCGTCAATACCGCCCATATTCCATTGCCGCCTCAAGCATCGCGACGATGTTCTGCGGGGGGACGTTGGGCTGAATATTGTGCACCTGTGTGAACACGTACCCGCCGCCGGGGGCGAAGTCTTCGATACGGCGCTTGACTTCACGGCGGACGTCCTCGGGCGAGCCTTTGCCGAGGACGGCCTGCGTGTCGCAGCCGCCGCCCCAGAAGACGATGTCTTTGCCGAACTCTTTCTTGAGCCTGGCGGAGTCCATGTCGGCGGCTGAGACCTGGACGGGGTTAAGGGCATCGACGCCGATCTCGATGAGGTCCGGAATGAGCTTGTAGACGCTGCCGCACGAGTGGAGCAGGAGAGGCTTGCCGAAACGTTTCTTGATATGCGCGAAGAGTTGCGCGTGATACTTCTTGACCGTCTTGCGGTATGTCTCCGGAGAGAGTAGGGGCCCGCCCTGCGCGCCGAGGTCGTCGCACAGCAGAACCACGTCCACCCACTGTGCCATCTTCCCTGCGTACGTGTCGATGCGGGGGAAATACGATTCGAGCTGGCGCTCCATTACCGCGCAAGCGAGCGATTCGTCCGCGATAAGATCCATCATAAACGCCTCAAAGCCCCTGTGCCCCTGGCCCGCCGCAAGGACGTGGAGCATCAGGTTCGCGGCGATGCAGTAGTCCGTCTCAGTGTGGAGCTTTCGAGCGCGCTCGGCCATGTCGTCCCAGCCCTCGTCGAGGAATGGGGGCTTGTCGTAGTTGTCGAACGCGGCGCTGTATCGGCTGAGCTCGGCGGCGTTTGTTACTGCGCGCATGGGGGCTGGCCCTGAGTCGAAATAGTACCCTCCGGGCGGCATCACCGCAGCTATCTCGCCGCTGGCATTGCGCACCACCTGCGAGCCGTCGGCAAGCCGTTCGGGTTGCCATAGCGCCGGAAGCAGGGCGCCGCGGCCATCGGTGAGCGTGCCGGTTCTCCAGAAGGCCGGCTCGTACGCGAGGGCCATCGTGTCGATGTGGAACCGTTGGCGGAGCGTCTCGCTCGTGTAGGAGACCTGCTGGGCCACGTCGTAAATGCGCGGCGTCTCTTTGAGGCCCAGGTAGTCGCAGAGATTGGCGTACGCGACGCCGGATATGCTTGACGATTCGGTGCCCCCGACGTCTATGGGAACTCGATCCGGCTCTTTGTGAGAAAGCGCAGCGAGAACTCTTTCACGTGGCGTCATCTATTCCTCCGCAGCGATATGCCGCGCACGCGCGGCTGTATCAATGCACAGCGAAAACAGCCGAGACCTCCACTGCGCCGCCAAGAGGAAGCTCTGCGACGCCCACGGCGATCCGAGTGTGCCTGCCTTTGTCTCCGAGGGCCTGCACGAGAAGGTCCGATGCGCCGTTTATCACGGCGGGCTGCTCGGTAAAGCCGTCCGCTGAAGCGACAAATCCCTCGATGCGCACAGCTTCGAGTGCCGAAAGCTCGCCTATGACCGACTTCGCAGCGGCAAGTATGTTAATGGCGCATGTCCTTGCGGCCGCCTTCGCCTGATCAAGGGCCACATCGCGCCCGACGAGACCTTTGCACGACAGCTTGCCGGCGACCATAGGCAACTGGCCGCTGACGAAGAGCATGTCTCCGACGCGCTTTGCGGGAATGTAATTGGCAAGCGGGGCGGCGACAACCGGGAGCGTTATGCCGAGCTGGGAAAGCTTCTCTTCGGGTGTCATATACGGTCTCCTAATCGACTACCTGCGACATGGCGATTTCAGTGATCCTATCGACGTTAACGTGCTTGTGGACGAGGCGGCGCGCGATGCTGATCTTCTTCTTGTCGTTCGGCCGAATCTTGAACGTGATTTCGCTTATCTTGTGCGCCGCCGTATAACTGTCTTCCTTCGTGAGAAGCACCGGCACCCAGGTCTTTCGCACGAGTCTCAAAATGTTATCGTGCGGGTAGATGCCACCGGTGAGGACTATGCCCGAGACGCAGTTGGCGCGGCCGAGACCGAGCACGCAGCCGCCCATTGCAGCAAGTATCAGGTCTTCGCGGTCGCCTGACGTGATGAGAAGCGCGCCGCGGCCCAGGTAGTTGAGCGCCTGATGCGGCGTCATCGCGCCGATGACGATCCTGTCGACGTGAACGTCCATGTGGCCGGACCCGTTGATGAGCTCTCCACCCGTCTCGTCGAGTATCTGCTGCATCGTCGGCCCGACGAGCTGTTCCTGGTAGGGAACAACGCCAAGAAGCTCAAGGCCGAAACGCTCAAGCCCCTTGCGCGTGTAGTGCTCCACTTCCTCGATCTTCTCCGGAAGGACTTTGTTCACGATGACCCCCATGATGTCGACGCCGGCGCTTGTGAAGAGGCATCGATTCAGGAGGACTTCGTCGATGGGCTTGCCTATGCCGCCGCTTGTGACAAGGATCACTTTGGACTTCAGGAGCTTTGCAACGTCGGCGTTCGAGAGGTCGAAGCACGAGCCGACCCCGGCATGACCGGTTCCTTCTATGACCACGAAATCGCTTTCGGCGTCCACGGCCCTGTACGACCGCCAGATGATCCGCTTGAGGTCGTGCTCGTCGCCGCGATCTATGTAGTCGCGGGTGAAGCTCCGCGCGATGGCGACGGGGCTCATATCCGGCAGGTCGAAAGGCATTCCGAAGACGTCCTTGATGAGAACGGCATCCTCGTCGATCTTGTGGCCCTCAACCTCCAGATAGCGTTGGCCAACGGGCTTAATGAATCCGGGACGGCTGACCCTGCCCGAAAGGCATGCGAGCAGTCCGAGGGACACGGTTGTCTTGCCCTCGTTCTGGCGTGTAGCAGCTATGAAGACCCTTTTTGCCATCGTGAGTATTCCCCGTGTGTCCCGTCCTCGCCAATAAGGCGTAATTCTACATGCAAGAGATGCTTTTCCAAGTCCATAATGTGAGCCGGATTGGCGTAGTCTGAACCGAGGAAAAGCACGCCTGATTTGGGTTGGGCATGCTGAGGAGACACTCTATGCACATGGCCCCGAAGAGGGGCCGCTTTGCCGCCGGAGCGGCGGACACCAGATGATGCGGTGGCGGGACTGTCGCCCCGCCACCGCTCGTATGTCGGGGCTACGACTCGCCAGTACTATTTCCTGCCGAAGAGTCGCGCGAAGAACCCCTTTTTCTTGGCTCTTGCGTTTCCCGAGGGACCGAGGGCGATCGTCTTTGCGATCTTCTTGACCTCGTCGTCGCCCAGGTCTTCGTTTACGGCCAGGAGATCGATCTTTGCATTCGGATCAGGGATATTGATGATTTTGCTGCATACCGGGCACTTGCCCTTCTTGCCGGCCATTTCCGGCTTGACCTTCATAGACTTACCGCACTGCAGGCATTTTACTTCAATCGGTGGTGCCATTGACAACCTCCAAATCTACGGTGTCGCGGATTCCCCACTACTTACTCTCTTGCGTCCGAGCCTTTTCCATGGGCTCGCACGGGGCACTATTACTACGAAAAATAGTTCACGGAGTTCCGGAAAAACCTCAGACCGTCGCCTTCCTCGGGAGTGTCTTCCCGGGTCCAGCGCGGATGGTGGTGCCGCTCTACGTAGCGCTCGGGATGCGGCATAAGCCCGAAGACCCTGCCCGTCGTGTCGCATATCCCGGCGACAGAGCCCATCGAGCCGTTCGGGTTAATCGGGTAGCAACCTTCCGCTCCTTCTCTGCTACAATACTTGAGAACCACCTGATTGCCCTGTTCCAGACGGTCGAGAGTGGCCTGGCTGTCAACCACGAACTTCCCCTCGCCGTGCGCGATGGGCAGGTAAATCACGTCGTTTTCGCGCAGGAACGCCGACTTGGTGCTGGCTATGCTTAGGTTGATCCAGCGATCCTCGAAGCGATTGCTGTCATTGTTGGTAAGTGTCACGTGCTCCTGACGGGGCTCCCAGCCGGGCAGAAGTCCCATCTTCACGAGCACCTGGAAACCGTTGCAGATTCCGATAACGAGCCTGTCCGAGTCTACGAAGCGGCGCAGTTGATCGCCGACGCGATGGAGGAGCTCGCTGGCAAGGATCTTCCCCGCGGAAATGTCGTCGCCATACGTGAAGCCGCCGGGGATCGCGAGGATCTGATAGTCGTCAAGAGATGCGTCGCCGTCCGCGAGGCGGTTAATGTGGACTAAGTCGGTTTCAGCGCCTGCTTTGCGGAATGCGTAGGCGGTTTCGGCGTCGCAATTGGTTCCAGCGGCCCTTAGAACGATTACGCTGATTCCTGACACCACGCCTCTCCATTGGACCTCAGGGGCTTTCGAGCCCGCGAGGCATTTAGTGCGGTAAAAGTCCGAATTCTATAGCGATAAACCGCTGTGTCAATAGCGATTTGCGGAAAATGGTTCACCGAGCTTTGCCGCTTTCCGTGGCGCCGCGAAGGATGTCGTAGTGCGCGCGCCGGCGCACCCGTCCCGGGCACGGTTTTCTTTGACATGGAACCGCGCGATAATATACTGATTCGCTGCTTTTTGGCCGGTCACAAAGAACTCGAAACACGGATGAAACATGCCCACGAAGAAGATGATCAGTCGCCATGAGATGCCCCAGAGGCCCGAACACGAGAGGATTAAGGATTTCCGCGAAGTGCCTAAGGGCTACACCGAGGAGCTTGCTCGCGAAGAGGCTATCCGGTGCCTGCAGTGCCGCAAGCCCGCTTGCGTGGAAGGTTGTCCTGTGTGCATCAAGATTCCGGAGTTCATTGCCCTGATTGGCCAGGGGCGTTTCCTTGAAGCCGCCGCCAAGCTGAAAGAGGAGACCGCGCTGCCTGCTATATGTGGGCGCGTCTGCCCGCAGGAGACGCAGTGCGAGAAGACCTGTGTTCTGGCGAAGAAGGGTCAGCCCGTGGCCATCGGCCATCTGGAGCGCTTCGCGGCGGACTACGAGCGTTCCCACGGAGAGGCAAAGGCGGTCGAGAAGCGCGCAAGCACCGGCTTTTCGGTGGCGATCGTCGGCGCGGGCCCGGCGGGGCTGACGGCGGCCGGCGAGCTCGCCAAGATGGGTCATCGCGTCGTGATTTTTGAGGCACTACACGAGGCGGGCGGCGTTCTTATGTATGGGATCCCTGAGTTTCGCCTGCCGAAAGACATCGTGAGAGCCGAGGTGCAGTATCTCAAAACCCTCGGCGTGGAGATCATAACCGATTTCCCGGTGGGGAAAGCCAAGAGCGTCGAAGAGTTGATGGCAGAAGGTTTCGACGCGGTGTTCGTCGGCGCAGGCGCAGGGTTGCCGCGGTTCCTCAACGTGCCGGGTGAGAACTTCATTGGAGTTCTGTCGGCCAATGAATACCTGACAAGAGTGAACCTCATGCGCGCCTACGATCCGGAAAGTCCGACGCCTGTGCTGAAAGGCGACCGGGTCGCGGTGTTCGGAGGCGGCAACGTTGCGATGGACTCCGCGCGCACTGCTCTCAGGATGGGCAGCCGCGAGGTTACGATCGTCTACAGGCGTGGCCACGCTGAGCTACCGGCGCGAGTCGATGAGGTCAAGCATGCGGAAGAGGAGGGTATCAAGTTCGAGTTCCTCAGCGCCCCTGTCGAGATTCTCGGCGACGAGAACAAGCGCGTGAAGGCCGTCAAGTGCATCAGGATGGAGCTGGGCGAGCCGGACGCAAGCGGGCGCCGGCGGCCCGTGCCGGTGCCGGGAAGCCAGTACTCGATTGCGGCGGATCTCCTTGTTGTAGCTATCGGCAACAGTCCGAATCCGCTCATCACAAAGACGACGGCCGCGCTCAAAGCCACAAGAGAAGGCGGCATAGAAGCCGATCTACAGACGGGCGCGACGTCGATGCCGGGCGTATACGCCGGGGGCGACATAGTTACTGGCGCAGCGACGGTCATCGAGGCCATGGGCGCCGGCAAGCGCGCTGCATACGCGATCAACGATTACCTCAAGAGCAAGAAGCGCGCGTAACAGCCAGCGAGAGACGAAAGAGCGTTCCGGGTTGGCGAATGCCGTGGAAGGGGGCATGTCATGTTTGCCAGGGCCACATTGGCTCTCCCCGCCGCCGCGGTCCTCTGCTCGGGGCACGCGGCCAATCCTGCGACGTGCAGGCAGCACGCCTCGGCAATTACCGCAAGACACAGCGGAGACAAGCGCTATGGATAGCGACAGACAGGCACTGCACGAGTTGCTGTCAAAGCACGGCCAGGAAGGGGTGCTGCGATTTTGGGAGGAGCTTTCGACCGAGGAGAAGGAATCGCTTGCCTCGCAGGTGCGCTCGCTCGACCTGGAACTCATTTCACGTCTGGCGGCCGGAGGGGGCCCCGCATTTGACACGAGCGGACCGCTGGAACCGGAGTCGTTTGAGCGGCTTCCTCATGACGAGGCTTCGAGAGAGAGATGGCAGGCTGCTGCCGACGAAGGCAGTGTCGCGCTGCGCCAGGGGCGCGTGGCCGCGATGGTCGTCGCGGGAGGGCAGGGGACGCGGTTGGGCTTTGCTGGACCGAAGGGCGCGTACAAGATAGGTCCCGTTACTGACAGATCGCTCTTCCAGATCCACGCGCAGAAGGTGCTTGCCGCATCGCAGCGTTACGGAGTGGCAATCCCGCTTCTCGTGATGACAAGTCCCATTAACGACGCCGAAACGAGGTTCTTCTTCAAGGAGCGCGGTTTCTTCGGACTGCCGTTTGACCGCGTCCGAATATTCTCTCAGGGCGAGATGCCGGCCGTCGGGGACGATGGAAAGCTGATCCTCGAGAGTAAGTCGCGAGTCTTCATGAGTCCCAACGGCCACGGCGGCGCCCTGAAAGCGCTGTGGGATGAAGGCGTGATCGCCTGGCTTGAGGGCCTTGGGGTCGATACTATCACGCATTTTCAAGTGGACAATCCCCTTGTGCGCATCATCGACCCGGCGTTCCTCGGCTTCCATCTACAGGGCGCGGCGGACATGTCGCTCAAGCTCCTCAAACGCACGATACCGGACGAAAAGCTCGGCATCTGGCTTAGAGCCGGCGGCCGCCCTCGCGTCATCGAGTACAGCGACATGACCCCCGAGGATATGCACGCGCGCGACGAGTCAGGCGATCTCAAGTACGCCGGCGGCAGCATAGCGATACACTGTTTCTCGGCGCCGTTCATACGCCGGCTCAACGAGAAAGGTTTCATGCTGCCTTACCATCGGGCGCGAAAGAAGGTGCCATTCGTCAACGACCGCGGCGCGCGCATCGAGCCCCGCGAGCCCAACGCGACGAAATTCGAAATGTTCGTCTTCGACGCGCTGCTCTTTTCGGAAAAGGCAGTTGCCATTGAGACGACCCGCGAAGACGAGTTCAGCCCCGTGAAGAACGCCTCCGGCGTCGATTCGCCCGACACCGCAAAGCGCGACATGTCGAGGCTATATGCCAAATGGCTTGCTGCGGCAGGCGTGGAAGTGTCGAAGGGAGAAGATGGCTACCCGCTTTTCCCGATAGAGATATCACCGGTTTTCGCTGATGGTCCTGAGGTATTGGAGTGCAACTACACCGGCCCGAAACGCGTGACCGGGCTGCTTGTGCTTGAGTGAAGGAGTGAGAAATGCCCTCAGCTGATATGAAGGAACACGAAATCAGGTACGACTACACGAATATGCTTTCGGATACTGTCGGCGACCATGGAGTGAGGCCGGAAGATCTCGACAAGCTGTCGAAGAAGATCCCAACGATGTTCAAGACGCTCGGCCATCAGCGCGGCAAGGGCACGCTCGGCTTCATGGATCTGCCCACCGACGAAAACGCGGTCGGCTCGGCCATGAAGCTCGCGAATTCATTCTCCGGCCGGTTCGAGAACCTCGTCGTCCTCGGTATCGGCGGAAGCGCGCTTGGGCCCATTGCGCTCAAAAGCGCGCTCTGCCATCCGCTGCACAACATGCTTGACAGGAACGCCCGCGGCGGCAAGCCGCGCTTCTTCGTTCTCGATAACATAGACCCCGACGCCATCGGCGCGGTGTTTGATTTCGTAAAGCCGGAAGAGACGCTCATCAATGTCATCACCAAGTCGGGCGGTACAGCCGAGACTGTCTCTCAGCTGATGATCTTCTACTCGGCCATGTCGAAGGCTCTTGGCGACAAGGCCAGGGAACACTTCGTTGCGACTACCGACCCCGAAAAGGGTGAGCTTCGCAAGATGGCCGGCGAGATGGGCTGGCAGACGCTGCCGATTCCCCCCAATGTCGGCGGGCGCTTCTCGGTGCTCACGTCCGTCGGGCTCTTCCCGGCGGCGATGCTTGGGATCGATGTAAGGCAACTGCTATCCGGCGCCGCGGCCATGGATCGCCGCTCGGAAGCCAGGTCAGTTGAGGAAAACCCGTCGCTGGCTTTCGCGGCGCTTCAGTACATTCTCTACAAGAAGCGCTGCAATATCTCCATTCTGATGCCGTACTCCTCAGCGCTCTTCGACATTGCCGACTGGTACAGGCAGCTCTGGGCAGAAAGCCTCGGGAAAAAGCAGAGCCTCACCGGCAAGGAAATCAATGTCGGCCCTACGCCCGTCAAGGCGCTTGGCGCAACCGACCAGCATTCCCAGGTTCAGCTCTACGTGGAAGGTCCGTACGACAAATCGGTTACGTTCATAGAGGCGGGCAAGTTCAGTCGGTCTCTTACTATTCCCGCTGCGCTTACGCAATACGACTCAGCGGGATATCTGGCCGGTCGGACGATGAACGAACTCATGGGCGCCGAGAAGAAGGGGACCGAGGTTGCCCTCAGCGCCGCCGGCAGGCCCAATGGGACCCTCATTGCCCCCGAGATAAGCGCCTTCACGGTGGGGCAGATGATCTACTTCTTCGAGATGGCGACGGCCATGAGCGGCGCGCTCTATGGGATAAATGCCTTCGACCAGCCGGGTGTTGAGGCCGGAAAGATTGCCGCATACGCGCTCATGGGACGCAAGGGCTACGAGCAGGAACAAGCGCGGATCAAAGGCTTTTTTGGGAAAAAGCGAAAGATCGTCTGATCCGCTGAAATCGCTGTAACTGTTTATCCCACAATGAGATAGGACTTGGTTCCGCAAATCCGGACATCCCTCGTACATACATGGCGGGAGTTTCTTTGACACCTTTTTGGGTCTGTGGTAGTATAAACCCGCCGAACGGGGGCCACGGGGCTCCTGAGAAGGGGGCGGTAAGCCCCCTGAAATGAGGCACTGGAGAGTGGGGTCACCCCCCGTATACGGTCGGGCAGGCCGGTACGGAGACGAGCTATGCACAAAGGCAAGGCCGCACTGTCGGTCTTGGCCGGCATAGTCGCCTTGGGCATAGTGGCTTACCGAAGCCCCTCTGTCGAGGGCGAATCCGCCAGGGCGACAGTTCCAACCCAGATTATGATTGCTCAGGCGCTGCCTGACGCGCCGCAGGTGTCTGCTGTCGTTCAGGATGCGACGGCAGCCAACGTTTCCAGCGCTGATTCATCCAGCAGGACAAACCGCGCCACGCGCAAGTCTAAAGCCGCCGCCGCTCCCACGGGCTACAGGTATTGGAAGACGGTGCGGGCGAAGGTAACAGCCTACGAACCCAGCGCGCGCTGCTGCGGCCCGTATGCCAACGGCAGAACCTCGATCGGGCAGAATGCATGGGTCATGGACGGCGTCGCGGCCGATCCGATCGCGATCCCGTACGGCACGTACTGCCTGGTGCCGGGCGTGGGCGGCAAAACCGTTGACGATACCGGAAGCGCGATGCGCGAGTCGTGGCGTTCGAACGGCCGATATCACATCGATGTTCGCGTGCCGTACTACAGTCAGGCGAAACGCTGGGGCGTGAAGTACCTGGACGTGAAGCTCTATAAGAAGATCAAGTAGAGCTCCTGGCATCACCCTTGAACGCAGCATACTCCCCTTGTATAAAAGGTCATACCAGACCGCGCTGAGTTCCGGTCTACGCGGTAGCCTCGCATGGGATGCTCTCTATGGACGTGTCCGTATCATTTATGCCTGTCGAGTTCTCGCAGCGAGACGTTACCAACGCGGCGGTTGTTGTGATCGATTGCTTTCGGGCGTCTACTTCCATCGTCGCCGCGCTCAATTCCGGCGCCAAAGCCGTGTACCCCCTCCTCCATGTGGAAGACGCCCGGCGGGCGGCATCCGAGCGGCAGGGAGCGGTCCTGGGCGGGGAACGGCACGGCGCGCGGATAGCCGGCTTCGCTCTCGGCAACTCTCCCGCTGAGTACTGTGCGCAGGCCGTTGGCGGCAGGGAAGTGGTGATGACCACGACCAACGGCACGCGGCTTCTTGCGGCCGCGTCAAGAGCGGCAGAGGTCTACGTCGGCGGCTTCGTGAACGCAACGGTTACGGCGACGGCCCTCGTCAGGAGCGCTCGCGACGTGGTGATAGCCGCAGCCGGCACCGAAGGCCATTTCTCTATAGAAGACTCGCTCTGCGCGGGATTCCTGGTGACGCTCCTTGGCGAAAGGGTGCGCCTTGTCGAGCGCGACTCTGCTACGTTCGCGCGCTTCGCATTTGCCTCTGCGGGCAGAAACCTGCGCGCAGCGGTTGAGAACGGCCGGGGCGCGACGAACATCAAGACGCTGGGCCTCGACGCGGACATAGAAGTGTGCCTCGCGATTGATTCAATGCCGATTGCGGCGCGGGCGCTTCAGGATCCGCTTCGCGTGGTGCGCGTAGACGCATGATGAATCGGCGACATTAGGAGGCGCGGTTGTGCGTACGATAGCGATAGAGACCTCGTCGAACGTGGGCAGTGTTGCCTGCGTCGCTGACGGCAGGCCTGTGTGCGAGCGCGTGTTCAAGAAGGGGCTCGCCCACGGTCGCGACATCATGCTTGAGCTCGACGGGTGCATGAAGGACGTGGGATGGGAAAAGCAGGAGATCGAGCTCATCGCGGTGTCGATAGGTCCTGGCTCGTATACGGGCCTCAGGGTGGGCGTGGCGGCGGCCAAGGGCATCGCATACTCGCTCAGCGTGCCGGTAATAGGCGTCTGCTCCCTCGACGTTATTGCGGAAAACGGCCCTCGCATAGCCGACCACGTTGCCGTTGCCGTGGACGCCCGCCGCGGACAGATATATGGCGCGTACTACGTTAACGTGGGCTTTTCCTTCTTCCGGGAGGAAGGCCCGGTGCTTGCCGATCCGGGCGAATTCGCGTCCCACCTGCCGGAGCCGGTATTCATTCTCGGCGACGCGCTCGCCGCCTATGGCGAAGCGTTCAAGCGGCCCGGTTTCGAAGCCATGCCCGAGTCGCAGTGGCGTCCCCGCGCGACAAGCCTCGGCCTTCTCGGCGAGAAATCGTATCTTATCGGCGAGCGCACCGACGTGGCAACACTTGAGCCCCTCTACCTTCGCGTCCCCGAAGCTGAGGAGAAATGGCGCCGCGCCCATGCGCAGCCGGAAGAAAAGCCTGCTGATTAGCCTGTTCCGCGAGTAGACTTTCAGGCGTCATTCTGCACAATTACCTGTCACCAGGCGCTGCCGCATGCGCCAATTCGTCGAGAGCGATCACGTGGAAGGAGCGTAGTTGGCACGCAGGGGCGTCGTTGTGATAGTGGCGGTCGTCGCGATTGCGGTCGCGGCCGCCGCGTTGCTGTTTCGCGAGAAGAGCGACGCCGCCCGCCCTAATATCGTTCTCATCCTTGTTGACACCCTGAGGCGCGATCACGTAGGGGCCTACGGGTACACCCGGGCGACCACGCCAACGATAGACACGCTCGCCGGCAACGTGATGTTTGCCGACGCGTATTCCAACTCCAACTGGACGAAGCCTTCAGTGGCGTCGCTTCTGACGGGGCTCTACGTCAGTCAGCACGGCGTGACGCACGTGCTGACGAGCCTTGAAGGGCAGCCGCCCATGACTCAGAAGCTGCCGGACGAGGTTACGACTCTTGCCGAGGCGCTCAAGGCAAAGGGCTACGCGACAGTCGCAGTTGTCGATAACGTCCACATATCGGCCAAGCTCGGATTCTCCCAGGGGTTCGACGTCTGGGATGAGAACAACCACGCGGCAACGGTCGTAACTAACGACGTGCTGTACCGGCTTGAGCAGGTGAAGGGGCCGTTCTTTCTCTACGTTCACTACTTCGACGCCCACGCGCCGTATAACTCCACAAGGCTTTTCGACAGCCGCGCCCGGGTGCAGCCCGACCGGATGTCGACGGAGGAGGTCTCCAAAGACCAGCGTTGGTCAACGTACACCTATGGCGTGGATCGTGGGCTTGTGGGTCTTTCACCTATCGAGAGAGAGCGCCTCGTGGAGCTCTATGACGGGAACGTGAGAAGCGTCGACACCGGCATCGCGCGGATCATTGAGACGCTCCGCAACAAACGTTTCTTCGCGAATTCCTGGATCATCGTCACGGCCGACCACGGCGAGAACTTCTATGAGAACAGGCGGCTTACGCACCCGCACGATTGTTTCGCCAATCCGCAGGTGCGCGTGCCGCTTGTCATGAAGATGCCCGATGCGCTGGCCGTCAAAGACCGAACGATAGCCGATCAGGTGGAACTCGTCGACATCGCGCCTACGATCCTTAGCTACGTCGGCGCAACCGTTCCCGCCGGCATGGTCGGCCTGGACCTGTTGCCTGCGATTATCGACAGGCAGCCGCTTGCGGCGCGCGCGGTCCCGGCCGAGTCTGAATCGGGAAAGATGCTCCTTGCTGAGGGGGATAAGTACGTCGTCGTTCCTACGAAGGCGGGCGATTTCCGGTTCGTGTATGACGAACGCCGCGACCCGCTCGAAGAACACAACCTGTCGGGGAGCGATCCGCAGCTCGTCGCCAAACTGAAATCCCAATATGACGAGCTTGCCGACGCGGCGCGCCGGAAACAGACCGTAAAGGCGGCAAGCGGCGTCGCCCTGAGTAAGGAAGAAGTCGAGAGGATGAGGGCTCTCGGTTACATTCACTGAGGAGGCAAGGCATGGCGAGGTTCATTCCGTTTCTGGTCGCATCGATGATCCTTTGCTGCGCAACTGCCGCGCAGGCTGCCGCGGACGAAAAGGCGGCTCCGGAGCAGATAATCAAAGTCCGCGCCGAACACCCGCGCATCTGGTTGGACAAGGACCGTCTCGCGTTTCTGCGCAAGAAGGTCGAAGGAAAATCGCTTGACGAGGTCAAAACGCTCGCGGGAACCTCAGCTACCGGCCTCGCCCTCGTCTACGCGATAACGGGCGACGAAGCAACCGGGAAGGCGGCCATTGAGAAGGTAAGAGGCACAAGAGGCAGCCCTGCCGTGGAGGCCATGTCACTCACCTATGACTGGTGCTATCCGCTCCTCTCTTCAGAGGACAAGAAAGCGTTCCGCGAAACCCTCGTCAAGCAGGGCCGCGACCTGATGGCGTTCAAGCGCAATTGGCGCTCATTCCATAACGGCATGTACAGCTCGTCCTGGGACGTTTGCGTCAGCGCCCTCGCCGTGTACGGCGATGATCCCTACGGCCAGGAGGCGATTGATTACCTCCTTCCGGAGTGGGACGATTCGATGAAGGTGTTCGAGCGGCTGTTCCCTGACGGCGAGTGGCCGGAAAGCTTCGACTATAACCGCCACGTGACGTATCCGGCGTTCAGGTACTACTGGGCCGTGAAGACCGCGTCGGGCAGGGACTTCATGGCCGATTCGAAGCACATGAAGAACGCTTCAATGTTCGTTATCTACGGCTCCAAACCTGACGGCCTCGTTTATCCGAGCAATGACTGTGATTGGCCGCATCTGGGCCCTTGGGACCGCGAGGCCCTTCTGATGATGGCGGCTGAGTACAAAGACCCCTACGCCCAGTACTTCCTCAACCACTGCAAAGCGGAGCGTTTCCAGCCTTATGACGGCATCATGTGGAGAGACCTCCTGTGGTACGACCCTGCAGCGCCTGAAAAGCCTCTATCCGACCTGCCTCTCTCTCGCGTGTTTCGTGGCGATGGTCTTGTTATCGCGCGTTCCGGCTGGGGGTGGGACGAAGGCGGTAAGACGTTGCCTGTTTCGTGGCTTACCTTCAGGTGCGGCGACTACTTCGGCGATCACTGCCACTACGACATCAACTCGTTCCAGATCTACTACAAAGGCGAACTCGCCATTGACTCAGGCCGCTACGACCCCGACTGGGACCATTACAGCGACGAGGAGTTCCACAGATCCCAGTTCTTCAACTACTATCAGCGGACAATCGCGCACAACGATGTCCTCGTGTACGACCCCGACGAGAAACTCGACATGCCGATAGTCAACGACGGCGGGCAGCGGCAGTTACTGCTTAGGAACGGCAAGCGCAACGTGCCCGAGGACTATGACCAGGGCACCTTCCCCTCCGACGACGGCACCGGCACGTGCGATTGGGCGACCAATCCCGGCCGGTGGGAAACAGGCGACATGAAGGCGTACGAGGCCAACAAAGACTTCATGTACGTCTGCGGCGACGCGACAAAGGCGTATAGCGACAAGAAGCTCAAGTCATTCGTTCGTCAGCTCGTCTTCATCGAGCCCGACGTCGTGGTCGTGTTCGACCGCGTTGTGTCGACGAAACCGGAGTTCAAGAAGACTTGGCTGCTCCATTCGATAGATGAGCCGGTCATTGCGGACAATGGCTCTTTTGAGCTCTCGTACAGCGAGGGCCGTCTTGTGTGCGTGCCGCTGCTCCCGGAGAAGCCCCTCGTGACGAAAGTGGGCGGCCCCGGCAACGAGTTCCTGGTCGGCGGCGTTCACTACAAGGTCGGCATGCAGTCGGAGTTGGAGCCCACCGAGCTCAACTACGGCGAGCTGCCCGGCGCATGGCGCATCGAAGAGTGCCCCTCGAAAGCATCCTCTGAGGATTACTTCCTCAACGTCATGCTGCTGACTGACAAAGACTCCAAGGCGCTGCCGGCGGCTAAGCTTCTGCCTGGTGGCGAGAACGAGATCAAGCTTGAAGTCGCGGCATCGGGCAAGACAGTCGTGCTCATCTTCGCAAAGGGCGACGCATCCGACGCTGCTGTCAAACTGACGGTTGGCGGCAAGACTCTCTACGACCGCGGCCTTGCGAAGACAATTGTGCCTGAAGCCGGGAGGTTTGAGTAAGACGTATAGATTAGCGCCTGCCGCGGGTCATAGGGGGACCGGTACCCGCCCCGGCAGGACGAAGGGGGGCGCCTGGAATGGCGGGCTGTGCGCTCCCGGCCGAGCATCGGCCGGAGGAGCGCGGCACCGCGGCTCCCGGCAATAAGGAGTGTGGTGACATGTGGGACTGGCAGGTAAGAACCAGCCGCCCGCGGATATGGCTTGATGAGGGCAGGATCCGCTGGCTCCGGGAGAAAGTCAAAGGCAAGTCCGCCGACGAGATCAAGACGCTTGCCGGTCCGAGCACCGAGGGGCTTGCTCTCGCCTATGTTATCACCGGTGACCAGGCAAGCGGCCGAGCCGCCATCGACAAGGCGTTCGCCGACAGGCAGGCGATGAGGGCGACCGGAGCTACGCCGCGCGCGATCACATACGACTGGTGCTACCCGCTCTTTACGTCCGCCGAGAGGAGCCGCATGGGCGCCATGCTCGTAAGCGACGCCCGCAAGGAGATGTCCAACCGCCGCATGTGGCGCTCGTTCTCGAACACGCTCTATACTCACGCCGCCGAACTCGGCCTCGCCGCGATTGCCATCTGCCACGAAGACCGCGCGGGAGAGGAAAGCCTGCGCTTCCTGGCTGAAGAGCTCAACGACGCCATGAGGATGTTCGAGGATCTCTTCGCCGACGGCGAGTGGCCCGAAGGTTTCGACTATAACCGCATCTCGACCTACCTTGCCTTTCGCCTGTTCTGGGCCGTCAAGACCGCTTCCGGCGTCGACGTCATGGCGAGCTCGGCCCACATGAGAAATACAACCCAGTACGTCATCTACGGGTCCAAGCCCGACGTGCTCGTCTATCCCGGCGACGACATCGATTATCCGTTTCAGTCCGACCGGGATCGCGAAGCGCTCCTCTTGGCAGCCGCCGAATACGACGACCAATACGCCCAGTATTTCCTCAACCACTGTCCCGGCCGCCTGTTCCAGCCCACGCGCTACAATCGCTGGCGCGATCTGCTGTGGTATGCTCCCGACCGCGGTGAGAGATCGTTCGCCGACTTGCCCAAGTCGCGGATATTCAGAGGCGAGGGGCTCGTCCTGGCGCGTTCGGGCTGGGAGTGGGACACACAAACCGTTCGCGCGCCGGTTTCATGGGTTTCCTTCAGGTGCGGCAGGTTCTTCGGAGAGCATTCTCACCTCGACAACGGCCACTTCGACATCTACTATCGCGGCGAGCTCGCGCTCGATTCCGGAAGGCTCGACGATGACTGGGGTATGGAGCGAAGCGGCGACAGCGTGCGCCGGTCACAGTTCTTTAACTACTATCGGCGCGCCATCGCACATAACACCGTTCTCGTAATGGATCCCGACGAAGAGATGGAGATGGGCGTCCTCAACGACGGCGGGCAGAAGGAAATGCTGTACGCCGGCGGGATGAGAAACGTGCCGGAGGATTACGACCAGGGCACGCATCCGTCGGAAGCGGGCCTCGGCGCGTGCGATTGGGTGAAGAACCCCGGCCGGTGGGACACCGGCGAAATGCTTGCGTACGCCGGCAACAGGTTTCTAACTTATGCCTGCGGCGACGCCACAAAGGCATACTCCGAGCGCAAGATAGCGCGTTTTGTCCGGCAGTTCCTCTTCATTCAACCGAACCTTGTGATCGTATTCGACAGGGTGGTGTCGACGAATCCGGAGTTTAGAAAGACGTGGCTCCTGCACTCGGTGAAGGAACCGAGGCTGCATGGGCCGGACGGACCTTTCGAGTTTTCGTACGGCGTCGGCCGGCTCGTGTGCGTGCCGGTGCTGCCCGAGCGCAGGTCTCTCAAGAAGGTTGGCGGCCCAAGCTACGAGTTCTACGTCGGCGGTGTCCAGTACGCCTGCGGGCCCAACGCATCCAGCGGCCGCAAGAGCGAGTTGCACTATGGAGAGATACCCGGAGCCTGGCGCGTGGAGGAATCCCCGGCGGTCTCCGCGAGCGAAGATTACTTCCTGAACGTGATGCTGGCGACCGACAAGGGATCAATGGCCGTGCCGTCGGCGCGGCTTGAAAGCCCCGGGGACGACAGCAACATTACGTTGACGCTCGGCCTCCTCGAAGGCAGAAGCGTCACGGCGTCTTTCGCGAAGGGCGATATCCCTTCGGCGAAGGTTGCCATTGCGGAGGGCGGCAGAACAGTCTTCGATGGCCTTATGCCGAATGAGATCGTCCTCGAAGAGGGTAGGGTCCAGTAGGACAGGCAACGTGGAACATGGCATCAGGGAGGGTCGGCGATGATAAGCATGGTGGCGCCCAGAATACTGGTTTCGGCAGTACTCCTGCTTTCTGTTCTCGTTGCTGCCTCTGCCGCTGATAGCAAGGAGCCGGCCATGAAAGTGAAGAGCGCGCACCCGCGCATCTGGCTTGACGATCACAAGCTCGCCTGGCTCGAAGAGAAGACCAAAGGCAAGAGCGTCGCCGATGTGCGCAAGATGGCCGGCAACAGCTCCGCCGGCCTCGCGCTTGTATACGCCGTCAACGGTGACAAGGATTCCGGCCGCGAGGCGATTGCGCTCGCGCTCAAGGCCGCGGCAGGCAAGGGGGTTGACACCGAATACATTGCCTTGACCTATGATTGGTGCTACGGCTTGCTCACTCCTGACGAAAAGGCGGCGCTCTGCAAGAAGCTCGCGGACGTTGCGAGAGCGGGAGTTGCCGAAAAGCGCGCATGGCGCTCATTTCACAACGGCGGCTACACCGTCGGCTGGCGCACAACCGCCGCTACCCTTGCCATCTACGGCGACGACCCCTACGCCCGCGAAGCCTTTGCCTTCTTCGTCCCCGAGTGGCAGGACGTCGTCAAAACCTTCGACAACGTTTTCGCCGACGGCGCCTGGGGGGAAGGGTACAACTACAATCACCATGTGATCAACGAAGCGGTCAAGTCGCTGCTCGCACTCAGGACGGCGACGGGGGTGGACTGGCTGTCGACATGCGTGCACTGCCGCACGAACGGCTACTATATGGTGTATGGCGTAAAGCCGGATGGACTTGTTTTCCCCGGCGACGATAACGACCACCCGGGGTACAATTGGCACGAGCGCGAGGCGCTCATTATCGAGAACGACACGTTCCGCGACCCCTACATCCAGTACTTCCTGAACCATTGCCCGGTAGAGGACTTCGCGTTCCCGTCGAGCCAGAAGTGGAAGGACCTGCTGTGGCTGGACGACTCGATCCCGGAAAAGACACCCGATACGCTGCCGTTGTCGCGCATCTTCCGCGACGACGGCCTCGTCTTCGCCCGCAGCGGCTGGAACTGGGACGAGGCCCGCAAGCCCGCGGACGACACGTGGGTAAGTTTTCGCTGCGGTAAGTACTACGGTGACCACGCCCACTACTACAACAATTCATTCGAGATATACCATAAAGGCGAGCTCGCGATAGACTCGGGCCGCTATGACGATGACTGGGGCATGGAGCAGAGCCCCGAGACAATCAGGAAGAGCGAATTCTTCAACTACTACCAGCGGACCATCGCGCATAACACCATGCTTATCTACGATGGCGACGAAAAGTTCGAGATGGGCGTGGCCAACGACGGCGGGCAGTTGCAGCTTCTGCGCATCGGCGGCATCCGCAACGTCCCGGAGGATTACGATCAGGGGAACTTCCCCACGAGCGACGCGCCGTCCGGCTCCTGCGACTGGGCAAGGAATCCCGGCCGTTGGGACACAGGCGAGATACTCGCGTACAAGGCGACGAGGGACTTCACATACGTCTGCGGCGATGCGACGAAGTCCTATAACGCAAAGAAGCTCAAGTCCTACGTGCGGCAATTCGTCTTCATCCAGCCGAGCATCGTGGTTGTTTTCGACAGGGTCGTATCGACCAAGCCCGAATTCAGGAAGACGTGGCTTCTCCACTCCGTTGAAGAGCCAAAGATGGCAAAGGACGGCTCATCTTTCGAAGTGTGCTACAAGGCCGGGCGGCTTGTGACCGTTCCGCTGCTTCCGGGGAAGCCTGTCCTCACCAAGATCGGCGGGCCGGGCAACGAGTGCCTCGTCGCCGGATACCACTACAAGTATGGCCCCAACTCCGAAGGTAACGCCGCGGAACTCGACCCCAACGAGATTGTCGGCGCCTGGCGCATCGAGGAGTGCCCCTCCAAGCCCGCGGCAGAGGACTACTTCCTCAACGTGATGTTTGTGACGGACAGAGACTCGACAGCTATGCCGGCGGTGAAGCTGGAAAACGCTCCTGACGCCAAGGCGGTCACTGTGAAGGTGTCGGTGCCCGGCGGGCGGACTGCGACGCTCTCGTTCGCAAAAGGCGACAAGCCGGCGGCATCCATCAAGATTGAGGAGGCCGCCAAGATTCTCTTCAGTGGCGACATGCCTTCGACAGTGGTTATCGAGGACGGAAGGCCCATTTAAGCAGGTTGTCTCTGAACTGAGCAGGCGCACATTCTCCTTCGCCGAGGGCTACGGAGGATAAGATAGGCGCCTGTATGGTCGACAGGCAGGAATGCCTGTCGTACCGGGTGCACAGCCGTGCGCCCCTACGTTGCCGGGCGCAGCAAGCGGCGCTCCTGCGGGTGAATTGAGAAGGGGCCGCACATGCGGCCCCTTGTATTATGGTGCGCCCGGCAGGACTCGGACCTGCAACCTACGGGTTCGAAGCCCGGCACTCTGTCCAATTGAGCTACGGGCGCCTATTTCTTCTTCGTTTCAGCCTCGCTGTCCTGCGGCTTTTCCGGCGCTATCGTCGAGCCCGGCGCGGCCTCTGCTGCCGCAGGCGTCTCCTGTGCGCCGACGTTCGGCGGTAAAAGATCGGTAAAGTCCGGCAACGGCCTGTCCATGCCTCTCTGCCGCCCGAACTGCGCCTCATCGAGCGCTGCTGACGCCGCCGCGACGGGGTCGGTAGTGTCCACCGGCTGCTCCTGGCGTCGCGCCTGGCGTTCCACCTTCGGCAGAACAAGGACTACGCCTCTCGTGCAGCCGGAGCTTGCGAGGATGTCGCGGTTGCGCTCCTGGATCTCCCTTACAAAAGACCTGTCCCCGTAGAACTTCTGCGCGATGGAGACAAGCGAATCAGTCTTGGCGACCCTGTAGAAACCCTCGATCTCGCTGTATCTCGTCCCCTTGAGCCCATCCGTGCGCGGCACGGTCGCCGCGACAGCCGGCTTTCTCACGCGGACGCCATCGCCGATGATCTCCGTCGGACGGTGCATGTCCCGTCTGCTCAGCTCGACGCAGCCGGCCGCTGAAGCGGCAAGAAGCACAAGGCACATTAAGCAGGCAGCCCGGGCCACGGGATCCTCCATTTCAGGACGCGCCAGTATTATACGGGCCTCCCGAGAGAGGGTCAACCCAAACTGAGCCACAAACACATGCCGGCATAGCACAGCTACAGACCAAGGGCGCGATCGCCGGTCCGGACGAAACCATTCGCTCACGTCTGGCCGCCTCCGGCCGACCGCGGTTCGCAACGCACCTTACTTCCGGTACGTATGCTTCCCGACCTGCTTTGTCCTCTGGTCCGCTTCAGGCTGCGGCTCCGGGGCGATGTCCATCGCCCGCAGCCGCTGGATGCGATCCTCGATGGGTGGGTGCGTGCTGAAGAGGCTGCCGATGCTTTTGGCGTTGAAGGGGTTCACAATGAAGAGGGGCGCGGTGGCGTTGTTGGCGGCCTGGACGGGCTTGTTGTAGGAGGCGAGCTTTTCCAAAGCGCTCGCGAGCCCTTCGGGGTAGCGCGTGAGCTTCGCGCCGGAAGCGTCCGCAAGATACTCACGCCTTCGTGATATCGCCATCCGAAGCATCATCGTGAATATGGGCGCCAGTATCGCGAGGAGCAGACCGACAAGAAGCATGATGGCCTGAAGGCCGCCGCCTCCCCGATCATCTCGGGATCTCCCGCCGTAGAAGAGCCGCATTCTGAGCATGTAGCCTAATATCACTACCGTCCCGGCGAGGACGACGGCTATGGTCTGGAAGAGCACGTCGTAATTCTGGACGTGGCTCATCTCGTGCGCGATGACGCCCTGCAGCTCGTCGCGGTTCATGATCCGCAACAGTCCCGTCGTCGCGCATACGACCGCATGCTTGGGATTGCGCCCCGTGGCAAATGCGTTGGGGCCGTCCTCGTCCATCACGTAAACCCTGGGCATCGGCAGCCCGGACGCGATCGACATCTCCTCGACAACGTCGTAGAACTGCGGAAACTCCTCCCGCGATACCTCGCGCGCATTGGAGAGCATGAGCACTATCCTGTCGCTCCAGTAGTAGCTCGCGAAGGACATGATCACCGAGAGGACAAGCGCAAACGCCAGACCGCCGACGGCGTTGCCGGCGGCGTAACCGATGGCGTAGCCGACAAGGATCACCACGGCCACGAAGATAAACATCAGGAGGAAGCTCTTGAATTTGTTCGCGGTTATCTCGTGGTAGAAATCAGTTCTCTGCGGCATCATATGTGAGTCTCTCTAACCCCTTCTATAGAATCTGTCTATCTGATCATGGCGCTTGTCGCTAACCGACAAGCGGCCTGCTTTGCACAAGCCGCGCAGAGTCTGCAGGCCGCGGGTACCCTGCGAGTTCCGGCCAGGGCAGGCACGGGGGCCTGCCCCTACGATTCACAAGGTCGATCCGCCATGCGGATCGGGACGTTTACCACAGAAGCTATGCAGAGTCCGGCGCTTGCGGATGCCCTGCGAGTTCACACCAAGGCGGGTACGGAGCCCCGCCCCTACGATTTCAAAGGTCGATCCGCCATGCGGATCAGGACAGTCAGCACTGGCGGGTCCGCCGGCGGCGGACCAGTGGCACATAGAATCCCGACTCAGAACTTCACCTTTACCGGCTCGCGCGCCGCGGCCTCGCCGACCTCGAAGTACTCCTTCGGCGTGAAGTGGAACATGCCGGCGACGACATTACCCGGGAACCGCTGAATGGCGTTGTTGAACTCCAGCACCATGTCATTGTAGAACTGCCTTGCGAAGGCGATCCTGCCTTCTGTCCCGGTCAACTCCTCCTGTAGGGCCAGAAAGTTCTGATTGGCCTTGAGTTCCGGATACGCCTCGCTCACGGCAAAGAGTGTCTTCAGGGCGCCGGTGAGCATATTCTCGGCCTGCGCCTGCTCGCCGACGGTCTTGGCGCTCATAGCAGCCGTGCGGGCGTTTGTCACGGCCTCGAACGTGCCCCTCTCGTGCGCCGCATAGCCCTTGACCGTCTCCACGAGGTTCGGAATAAGGTCATACCTGCGGCGCAGCTGCACGTCTATCTGGTGCCAGGCGTTATCGATGCGATTGCGCAGCGTCACGAAGCTGTTGTAATAGAGCACAAGCGCCAGAAGCGTGACTACAACCAGTCCGCCTAAAGCAATAAAAATGATCCCTACAACCATGGCTCCAGCCATCTGGGGAACCTCCTTTCGGGCATGTGGGTAACTCCTAACCATTATACCAGAAGCGTTCCTCAATGTAATACCTGCCCGGCAGGCGATTATTCGAATTCCGGTCCGGGGAACGCGAATTTGGCGTCCAAAAGATGCGAATGTGGCGCCATCTTCCGGCGCAATTGCAAACCCTTGCGCATGCATGATATACGCGTTGACGCAGGGAGATTTTCGACCTTTTTCCCTTGACTACCCCTACCAGTGACCTATAATCGCCAAGCATCGTTTTGGGGAACTCAACGTGCCGGAAAAAGCCCTTTTTCCGGCGCTTGTGATCCGGTTAATCGAAGGGAGGGAGAGATGAGGCGTCTCGTTTCGGGCACCCTGCTACTGGCCCTCGTGGTGTCGGTCGTTGGTTGCAGTACCGTCCAGTTCAATGTCCCTGAGCCGAAGGCCGCCCGGTGGACATGGAAGACCAACTACGTCTTCTGGGAGTGCTGGGGCAGCTCCAAGAAGAGCACGCCTCTGCCCGCGACCTTAACTCTCGATTCTCATTCGCGTTACATCGCCAGGATCACCGACATCCCCCTTCACCAGGGTCTCGTGATCTACGTGCAGATGAAGGTCTTCGGCGAGTCCGCATTCACCAAGGCCGCCCAGGTGCCGATCGATATCTCCGGTCAGGACCTTCAGGACATCGAACGCGGCAACATGGTCCGCATCGTGGTGGTTGATCCCAAGAAGCAGTTCCAGACGGCTCGCTTCGTCTCGATCAGGCTCTCGCCGACCGAGGACGCGCTGAAGCGCGGCCAGGAGATCGGCAAGCCTCTGGTTCTCGTGACTCTGGGCAACCGCGAACCCAAGTTCCACGACTGGGGGACGTTCGGCAAGAAGGCCTCCTCCTACTAACGCGGAGGCGTCTCCGTAGCATAGATTTGCAGATACCATGGCGGGAGGCACGCAATGCAACCCGCCATTTCTTTTGCTTTCGGGGCCCGACATCGGCATGCGCGTCCTTGTGACATTCACCATAGGTGCGTCGCTCCTTGTGGCCGGTTGCGGATTCCATCGCAGCGTCTACAACGGCGGTCTGTCGCCGGGCGAGAGCCGTACCCTCGAAAGCCCTGCCCAACTGCGGCCTTCGGAGGCGGGCGTCACGTTCAGAACCGACTACGCGCCACCGCAGCCGAACGCCACATACGCCGGCCCAACCAACCGGGTCCGCGTCGACGTTCCCGTGCCGGCGCCTGAGCGTACCTACGTGACCCTCAAGTCCTCCCAATCTTCGCGGGTCATGAGAAGCGCGGGCAATTCGAGAGTTTCGGTTGACCAGGCGCAGGTGGCGTCGAATACTGACTCCGCCCAGCCGCACCTGGTCGCCGGTCAGAACGTCCCCGGAAGCGTTGCCGCGCCGTCGCAGGAGATGTCGCTGGGGAACACCAAGGGCATGATGGTGAGGGCCACGTCGAGCGGCTGGAGAAGCCAGTCTGAAACGGGCACGATTCACCAGGCGCAGGACACCGCGGCGACTACCTCGACGCAAATGCCGGCAAACGTGCAGGATCTGGGCGACTCAAACGCGCTCCAACAACCCGGCAACGCGTCGCAGCCGCTGAAGGCGGGCACGTCCAATGCCGTGGCCGGCTATGAGAGGATCAACGCCCCTCGCGGCGCTGCCTCGCCCTCGACTGTCGCCAGTAACACCGATGCCGCCATGACCGCCGAGCGGTCAGACGCCAATGCCACTCGGGACGTCGCCTTGGCCGGCCAGGCCATGGCCGCGGGCACTTCCGTGGCTTCACGCGCTAATACCGTCGTAAACGCCGCCGCCGCTCGCCAGGATGCGAGCGCCCCCCAGGGGTTCACAGGCGCTGACGCCGCGAGGCTCCTTGTCGGGCGCGACGTCGTGGCGGGGTTCGGCAACGCCCAGTTCCTCTTACAGCCCACCGCGACGAACGGCACAATAGTGTACAAACGCTTCCTGGCTACGAGGACCATGAAGACCGGCGAAGCAGTGTCAAGCAGCGCCGACGTGGGAAGCCTGACCACGACTGCAGCCGCCGGAAATGCCCAGGAATTTGCGGATATCAACAGCACCGGCGAGGCGTTTGCGACGAATTCGGTCCTGGATGTTGACCGCGCGAACGCGCTCGCGGGGTTCAAGGCCGTTCACGGCTTGCGCACTGAGGCATGGACGTCAACAACCGCGAGCACCGTTGCAATAGTGCCTCCGAACATGTTCGTTTTGAAAGAGGCAAGGCTTGTGGACGCGCCCGGCATCGAAAAGCTTCTTGCCTCCGGGGTGCTCAAAGACAGGCCGCGGGGCAAGTGGCTCATAGCGTATCGAATCAGCGTCCTTAACGCGACGGGGTCCGTCGCGAAGAGCGTTCGCATTCTCGAGCGGCTCGACGCCTCCACGACTCTTCTGGTAAACTCCATGGCTACAACGTCGGAGGCCGCGTCGGCACAATACTCGCCGGACCTCGGCGCGCTCGAGGTAACACTGCCGAGCCTCGACAGCGGCGGTTACTTTGTCTTCGAGTTTTTTGTAGAGCCGTAAGCGGCCGGAGAAAGGCTGCAGTGAACAAGGCACTCACATGTCGCGGCGGCATGCCGGCTCCTGTCTTCTACCGCCGTGTCTCCTGCGGCGCGTGTGCGATCGACCATTCCGGCGCGCATTCTCGCCGGTCCGCCAGACGTGTAGGGGCGACGCATGCGTCGCCCGAAGAGAACGCTGCACAGGCAAAGTTATCCTGGATTGGCTATTGGCAGTCGCCAACACCCAGCGGCATGGTTGATCGCCGGGCATGTGGCCGGTTGTCGGCGGGCGACGCATGCGTCGCCCCTACGGTTGATTTCCCGAATGCCTTTGCATACCAGCGTTTTCACATGCCAGGAGAGTCAGTTGCACACAGCCGCGTGGGGAGCCGCCAATGACGGTCAGCGGCCAACCCTCCAATGCCGCGACTCAGCCCGCCATCCTCGTGGTGGACGACTCCGTAGAGGTGTCCGCCGGGCTTGTCGCGACGCTCAAGCGCAGCTACGGAAGCGTTCTTGCCGCCAACTCCGCCTTCGACGCGCTCAACATCATGCGCAGCCGCCCGATAGACCTCGTTATCAGCGATATCTCCATGCCCGATATGGACGGCCTTGCCCTCCTGACGAGGATCAAAGAACAGTCCCCCCGAACCCTGGTGGTGATGATGACGGGGTATGGGAGCATAGAGACGGCGGTCGATGCGATGAAGCGGGGGGCGTTCCACTACATAGCAAAGCCTTTCAGGTCGGAAGAGATCCTTCTTCAGGTGGAACGCGGGCTCCAGATGCTGTCGCTTGAGCGCGAAGTGGAGGATCTGCGCCGGCGCGTCGCGGACCAGGGCACTTTTGAAGGCATCATCGCCCAATCCAAGAAGATGCTCGACCTGTTCGATTTTCTGCGAAAGGTCGCCCCGACCGACGCTCCGGTCATGATCCGCGGCGAAAGCGGCACGGGTAAGGAGCTTATAGCTCGTGCCATCCACCGCGAGAGCAACCGCCGCGACAAGCAATTTCTCGGCATAAACACCGCCGCTCTGCCCGAAGCCCTGTTGGAGGCGGAGCTCTTCGGCTACAAGAAGGGGGCCTTCACGGGCGCGGTAGCCGACAAGGAGGGGCTGCTCACAAGCGCGAGAGGCGGGACCGTCTTTCTCGACGAGATAAGCGGCATGCCGCTCTCTTCGCAGGCGAAACTCCTGCGCGCGATCGAAGAGATGGAAGTGCTGCCTGTCGGCGGGCTCTCGGCCGTTCGGGTTGATGCCCGCATCATCTCGGCCAGCAATTCCGAGAAGATGGAGGACATCCGCGAAGACCTCTTCTACCGGTTGAGCGTCATAGAGATCCGGGTGCCCCCCCTGAGGGAACGCATGGAAGACGTGCCGCTTCTTGCGACGCACTTCGTGGCTGCTTATGCGTCCAGGTATGATCGCGGCCACAAGCGCCTTACCCCTGCCGCTATCGACGCTTTGACGCGCTACCGTTGGCCCGGCAACGTCAGGGAGTTGGAGAACGTCATCCAGCGCGCGGTCGTGGTTTCGGCCGGCGAAGATATAGGCGTGGCCGACATCCATATGCCGGGCGGAGCCGAGCCGCCGGAGCTTCGCTCAGTGGGGATGGACCTGCCCTACGAGCGCGCAAGAGACGAGGCGATTGCGATCTTTCAGAGGCAGTACGTCGCGAATCTTCTTTCCCGCGCGGACGGCAACGTCTCTCGCGCGGCGGCGGCCGCCGGGATCACAAGGGGCGCGCTCTACGGCATTATGAAGAAGCTGGGCATGGACGAAGGCAAGAAGCGGGGCCGCCGTCGATGACGCCTCGCGAAAGGCTGACGGCAGTCCTCAAACGCCAGGTCCCCGATACGGTTCCCATCTTTGTCCGCGGCGTGAGCCCCTTCGGCGAGCGCATGAACTGGATGGGCAAGCACGATCCGAGCTACGAGCGGCTTCGTTCGTTTGTTCTGGCCAACACGGACATTCTCTATGGCATTGGCCTTGAAAGCGGCGTTTTCCTTTCCGCCGCCGCCCAGGACAAGCGGACCGTCATTCGCGAAGACGACGAGTGGAAGGACATCGAAAGTCTCATCGAAACTCCGCGCGGACCGATTAGAAGCGTCACCCGCGTCAGCAAGCGCGACTACTTCGACGACCAGATCGAATACTACATCAAGGACGCGGAGGACTTCGAGCGGTTCATGTCGATCCCGTATGTCCCGGTCCGGCCTGAGGTGAAGGAGACGATTCGCGCGAAGGACCGTGAGGTAGGGGAGCACGGCCTCGTTGCGGTCGGCATTCCCTCCGTTGTCGGCTGCGCGCACGCGCTTTTCGGCTCCGAGGGTCTGGCGATGTGGAGCGTGCTTGAGCGTGACCGGCTTAACGCGCTTTTCACCATGCTGCAGCGGCGAACCCTTGAGTGGGTTGAGCTCATTCTGAAGGAAGGCGCTGGACCTGTTCTCACATATGGCGGGCCGGAGCTGGCGGTTCCGCCGCTCATGTCGCCGCGCGATTTCCATGACTTTGTAACGATCATCGACAGGCCGATCAACGACCTCGTTCACAAGCATGGCCGTTGGACATGCATACATTGCCACGGCAAGCTGGACAAGGTCTTGGAGGAGTTCATCGAGATCGGCGTGGATATCCTCGAGCCGGTCGAAGCTCCGCCCGGCGGCAACGTCGCGCTCGCCGACGTGAAGCGCCGCATCGGTGACAAGGTGATTCTGATGGGCAACATGCCCTACGAAGCGATCATTTCATGGCCGCCCGACAGGATCGAAACCCGTGTCAAAGCCGACTGCGAAGCCGCCATGGCCGGCGGCTCCTACATCATGATGCCCGCCGCCAGCCCCTTCGAGAGGGTCCTCACTGACAAGGGATTTGAAGGCTACAAGACCTACGTGCTGTCCGGCAGGAAGTACGGACGATACCCGCAATAATCCCTTTGTGCTTGTGTAGGGGCAGGCCTCCGTGCCTGCCCTTGCCGACTGCCGGACTTCGTCTCACACAGCATTACGTCTTGCGAAGAGCATGAACACAATCGGCAGCACAATGAGGCTCAACGCCGCGGATATCGCGATACCCCCGACGGCGGCAATGCCGATGCCGGCGCGCAATTCGTTGCCGAGGCCCGAGCCGAGGGCGAGGGGCAGCATGCCGAGGATGGCGGCAAGGGTGACGAGGGCGATGGGCCGGAATTCGTCCTGTGCCGCCTGAATCATCGCCTGCGCGCTCGAGAGACCGCCCGCTTCATGCACCCTGACGCGATCAAGGATGAGCACCGCCGTCGTGACCACGATCCCGATGAGTAGCACGAACCCGAGAAGCACGAAAATAGATATGCTCGTATGGGTGAGATAGAGTGCCCAGACGACGCCAATGAACGCGAGCGGAATAGTTCCCATGATGAGAAGCGGCCGCAGGAATGAACCGAGGATTCCGGCCAGCACCAGGTACGTAAGGCCGATGGCAAGCATGCCCGCCTCGAGGAAATCCGCCGCGCTCTCACCGAGGACTTCATACATCCCGCCGAAGCGGTAGCCATAGCCCGCGGGGAAATCACCTTTCTGATCGATGGCCGTGCTGAGGATGGCTACAGCATTGCCGAGCGGCAGCGTGGGGGCGAGGTTGGAGTAGAACTTGACCACTCGGCGCCTGTCGACGCGCGTAAGCATGATGGGTGTGGAAGACCGCTGGACATCCGCGAAGTTGGCGAGGACGACCGGGGAGCCGTTGCTGGTAGGAATCTGAAATCCCTGTACCTGCGACACGCCCTCCATTTCTGCGAGCTTCACGCGAATCTTGTACGTCCTCGCGCCCCTCCTGAACGAACCCGCCTCAATACCTTCGAGGTTGGCGCGCGTCATGGAGGCGAGCGCTGTGACCGGGACGCTCATGTCGGAAAGGAGCGCCCTGCGCGGACGAACGAGTATTTCGGGCTTGTCGTCGCGCACCATCGCATCGGGTTCGACGAAACCGGGCTCCTCCAGGGCGAACTTCCGGACGCGCTTCGCGAGGGTGTTGAGGACGGCGAAATCATCGCCCGACACCTCGAGATCGATGGGCACGTTCTGGCCCATGACTATGTCGGGGATGCTCGCTGTGATTATGCAATCAGTCTGACCTGCGAGCCGCTGCCGCACATCGGCGAGGACGGCGAAAATCGTCTCGATGCGGTTCGATTTGCTGGGGAACTCCAGAAGCACCTGGGCGAGGTGGACTCCCTCGGGAGTCTGACCGACCATGCCCTCGACTTTGCCGACCATGGTCAGCATGTGCTGAAGGTTCGGAATGCCCCTCAGCGACCGCTCGACCTCCCTGACGCGCGACATCGTGTTGGTCAGGCTGTAGTATGTCGGATACTCGAACTTGACGACTATCTCGCCCTTGTCCACATCGGGCACGAAAGCCGTACCGAGCGATGGGGCGAGCACAATCGAATGGACAAAGAGAAGAAGCGCCGCCGACACAACCGCAATTGCCACGGCGCGCCGGGAGGCAACCGTGGCAAGGGCGTTAGCATAGCCTCGGCCCACGCGCGCGACCGCGTCTTCCCATCTGTGGGCAAGGGATGTGTCATCGGCGGCCGCGTCCGCGCGCTTCAGCAGAAGCGCGCTCAGCACCGGCGTGAGCGTAAACGAGATGAAGAAGGATACGACGTTTACGATAAGCGTTGTCACGGCGAACGGGCGAAAGAACGTGCCGACCGCGCTCGTCATCATTCCGATCGGAAGCAGAACGACGACGTGTGTCAGGGTGCTTGCCACGCCCCTCACGGCGACCGCCGATGCCCCGGCGCGCGCGGCTTCCCATACGGTAACGCCGGGCCCATAGTGGCTCGTGATGCTCTCGAGAACGATGATTGTATCTGTGACGAGAATGCCCACTGAGAGGCCGATGGCAAGGAGGGTCGAGAGGTTGAGAGAGAATCCGCACATGGAGATGAACCACATGCTGATGACGACCGTGAGCGGCATGGTGATCGCGGCGATGAGGGTCACCTTCAGCCTCAGGAGAAACGTGAGCAGGACCGCGGCCGTGAGGAGAACGCCAAGCCATACGTCGATCATTGCCGCGTCTTCGGAAGACTTGATGAACGAACCGTCATCGGATACCCAAACAAGGCGCATTCCGCCGGGCAGGGTGCGCGAGATGTCCGTCAGTTGGTTGCGGACGGCGCTCACGACCTGAACGGCGTTCGTCTCGGCTTTCTTGACGAGGCGGATAGTGATGCACGGCTTCCCGTCGAGGAAGGATGCCTGGCGCTGTTCCTTGGACGCCATCTCGACCTTGCCGAGATCGCTTATGTAACGGCGAATGCCGGAGCGATTCGCTACTTCGAGCGAAGCAATCGCGGGCACGGTCGCGTAGTCGGCGTCAAACCTCACGGCATACTCCCGGCCGACCTGCGTTACGCGCCCCGCGGGCATGGTGGTAATCCCGTTCTGTACGGCTGAAACCACGTCTATGCTTGTGAGTCCGGCCGCGGATAAGCTGGAGCGGTCCAGGAGCACGTGCACCTCGCGCGTGGCGCCTCCTACGAGGTCGATGCTCGCCACTCCGGGAATTGCCGATAGCCGGTCGCGCAGCGCGTTGTCTGCGCAGTCGTACAGATCGTCAAGCGGCGCGTCGCCTGTGAGCGCCATTGTGATAACGGGCTTTGCGTTGACGTTAAGCTTGAGGACGATCGGGCGTTCGGCGTCTCTCGGTAGATCGGCGATAATGGTATCCAGTTTCTCGCGGATATCCGCCGCGGCTATGTTTGTGTCCTCGCCCTGCCTCAACTCGATCAGGGTCTGGCATGTGTTATCCATGCATGAGCTTGTGATATGCTTGATCCCGTCCACGGTAGCGACGGCGTCTTCTATGCGTTTCGCGACGTCCTTCTCGATATCCGGAGGTGTGGCTCCGGGCCAGACGGTGACCACGGTGACGAACAGAGCGTCGAGCTTGGGCAGAAGCTCCACCGGGAGCTTGCGAAGGGAATTGATTCCGAGCGCGGCGAGACCGATGATGAGGCAGATAGCCGCTACGGGCCTTCTGAGGGCGAAGTTCGAGAGAAACATCACCTGGCCTCCTGCCGGATGGCTATGCTCGCGCCGTCATCGAGGAAGGATTGCCCCCTCGTAATGACGGGACTCTTGTCAGGGAGCACGGAACCGGCAATCTCACTCCACCCGTCGGTTTCAAGACCGGTGTTGACTGTTACCATCCGCGCTTTGCTGCCATCGGCAAGGAATACGACTTTCCTGTCCGCCCTCAGGCATACGGCGTCACCGGGCACGCCGAGAGCATCTTTCTCCGCAAGGATGACATCCATCTGCGCCAGCGCGCCCGGTACGGCCCAGTCCGCGTTGCCCGCGACGGGGCACTTGATCTCAAACGTGCGAAGCGTCCCATCGACAGTCGGACTCTTGTATGAGATGACGTAGTCCCGGGCGCTGTCGCTCTCTGAGGCTATCCGCACGTGCGTCTGCCCGGGTTTGACGCCTGGGTAGTATTGCGCGGGGAGGTATGCCGACGCTTCGAGGTCGCTGACGTCATCAATCCGTATCACCGGCGCCCCCGGCGTACCCATCTCTCCGGGTTCCGCCATTCGCCGGCTGACTCTGCCGCTGATGGGCGCAAGCACAAGACTGTCCTTGAGGTCCTTTTCGGCCATCGACAGCGTGGTCTGGGCTCTGCGCTCCTCTTCCTTCGCGAGGGCGACGAGCGCCTGGGCGTCCTTGCGCATCGCGGATTTCTGATCGAAATCAGATTGCTTGTCTTCGTACTCCGAAGTGCTGGAGATCCTGGCTTCGAGAAGCGCTCTATAGCGACTGTAGTCGGATTCAGCCTTGCGATACTGCGCCTCTGATGCTTCGGCGCCGGCCTCCTTCTCCTCTCGCGCGCAGCGGGCAACGTTGAGCGCCTGCCGGGCGAACTCCACCGCCTTTTCCAGTTTGAGGCTGTCCGTCTGAAAGAGACGCGTTTCGCCGCCCTTGACCTCATCGCCTTCCCGTACAAACACTTCGGCGAGTGCCCCTTGTATGCGAGGTGACACAAGGGCGAAGTTCCTCGACTTCAGGCTGCCCTGGACCGACACGACGTCCTCGAAATGCCGCCCCTGGGCGAGCGTAACCTCGACCGGAATTGCCCTCGTTTCCAATCCCCGCTGCGTGCTTGGAAGGCCAGTCGCCTTGCCCCTTGCTATTACCGCATAGGTAACCCCGGCTGCTACTGCAACTGCTGCAACAATCCTCACTCCGTTTGAAATCCTCATAATCTTCCCCATCCGACTGTTGTGTGCGTCCTATGCTCTCGAGCGTGTTGCTTGGCCGCGACCGCGAGAGATGTGACCTTCATCGCGGGTGTATTGAAGCTCTTTTGGAAGCGGCAGGCCCGCGAGAAGAATCATCGCCAAGGCCAAAGTCCGTATGACGCTATCGATAAAGTCGTCGCTCAACTCCCTTCTGCCCAAAAGGACGAGGAGTGCCTGGCGTGCCTGATGCAGCAGCAGCGCGTGTGCCGCGGGCATGAACGCCCAGGCTCGGGCCTCGTCGTCCGACCCGTGGGGACGGGCGCACCTGTAGAGCGACACAAGGGCTTCCACGTCTGCGTGGAATATCTCGCCGACAAGGGCCCGAAAGGCGGGGGAGGGGTCCGCGAACTCTCGCAATATCAGCCTGGCCCGCCAAGGCTCGTCGCCGGGATGAAGAAGCTCATCGAACCACGCCTCTATTGTGCGGTAGATAATCTCCGATAGTTTCTTGGGATCTGACATCTGCTCGGGTGTTGCTCTATTGACCTCACGTAGCCTCTCTTGGGAGCCCCTGGCGGCTGCGTGGCGCAAGGCGGCAGTGTGCAAATGTTGCTTGCTGCCGAAGTGGTAGTGAATGAGGCCGAGGTTCACGCCCGCTTTGTCAGCTATGTCGCGCGTACTGACCGCTTCGAATCCGCGCTCCGCGAAAAGTTCGCCGGCCGCGCGAATGAGCGCGAGTCTGCTGCCGTGTGACTCAACCGCCTTTACTCGGCGCATTCTGAACCTCTCGGGGGCCATCCATACGAGTAATAGTATCCGGATATTAGTCATGCGACTAACTTAGTCAAGCGAATAATCTGGCGTATTGCAGGAGGGCGGCGTTACGAAGTATGGCCTCTCGCAACTACTCACGCGAGATCAGGCGTGTCTGTGCAGTGCGGTCGTGCGCTTGGGAAGAGCGTGGCGCCCCGGGTGCTACTTCGCCAGCGCTTCCTTCACAATCTCAGCTATCTCAGCTTCCTGGCTCTTCGTCAACGGGTGCGGGTCATGTTCCGCCATCAGCTTCTTCGCCTTCGCGGCCGCGCGGGCTTCGATGCCTTTGAACTCCTCGTGCTCCCACGCGTTCCAGGGTATCCGCTCGACGATGTCGGAGAGGTAGAACTCCTTGCGGAAATTTGCTGCCGTGTGCGGATGCATCAGGAAGTTGCCGCCCGGGCCGATTTCCTTTATGACGTCGAGCGCAAGCGTGGTTTCGTTTACGTCGAAGCCCGCGAGAATCCTCCTGATGTAGCCGACGATCTCGTTGTCGATGACGAGCTGCACCGGCGAATACGTGATTCCCGCGACGTCGACCTGCCCGAGTGTGCCGATACCGGTTGCGCCGAAGAAGACCGGCATGAGAGTCGATAGCGCCTTCTCGAAGCCCGCCTGCGCGTTCGGGACGCAAGCGTCGGTCTTCCCCGCGTGGATTCCCGAGGGGCACCCGTAATACTCGTGAAGCATTTGCGTCCAGCCCGCCATGAGCGCCATCCTGTCGGGCGCCGCGTAGGGAAACACCATTGTCTTCATGTCGGAGAGGCCGGGATTGACGTCGACGCTCATCCTGACATTGGGATTGACCGCGAATCCGAGCACGAGGCATGAGAGCGTCTCGGCGAGTCCCACTACGAGCGTCGCCGCGGAAGTCGCCGGCGCGGTCGTTCCACCCGCCGGCATCGTGTCCATGGACTGCGGAAAGCCCATCCTGGCGTATTCGATGAAGATATCCGACATATTCGCGTCGAGGCATAAGGGTGAGCGCGTCTCGGCGTAGCCCATGACTGCAGGATTCCTGACACTTGCCGCGCGCGAGCCGGTGACCACGTCGCACATTTTCGCGATCGCATGGATGTCGCGCTTGTTCCATGCCTCGATTCCGCCAAGTTTCTTCGTTCTCTTGAGGAGTTCCGCGGTCATCCTTATCGGACGCTCCTCGCTCGGGATCTCTTGCGCCGATATCGGCAGGCCCAGCATATCGATATTTGAAAGGGCATCGGCGAGGCGGATGGCGTCCACGACGTCCTTCATCGTCGCCTTGCGGCGCCGCCCGTCGAAATCGAGTATGAACGGCGGAAAGCCACCGGCGTTTGCGGTGAAGTCGTTGTGCAGGCGATGAGGCTTGTTCGTGAAGAATATCCGGGAGTAGCGCACGTTCGCCCATACGTCGCCTTCGGATATGTCGGCGTAGTGCGCGCGCATCCTGGCGACGGCATTCTCGATTATCGCAGCGGGGAACCTCACAATCTTGGTCGCGTCGTCGACCTCGCAGCCGGCGGCCTTGTAGTACGTCCGCGCGTCCGCGGCGTCGATCCACATGCCCGTTTCTTCAAGGACCTTGAGCGCCCCTTTATGGAGCGTCTCCATCTCGTCCCTGGAGAGCATCCTTAACAGACCAGTTACCCTGCCCATCGAGCCTCCGCAAATGCCGGAAAACGCATACCTCGGCTACTTGCCGCCCTTGGACCCCTTGCCCTTGCCTTTGCCGCCTTTGCCGGCGCCGCCCTTGCCATTTCCGCCCTTATTGCCATTGTCCTTCTCGAGGGCCTGTTTCTGCATTTCGGTGAATACCGCCGGTATCTGCTTGGTGCGCTCGATGTGGCCGTCGCAGTAAAGTATGTGGAACCCGCCCGGGTGGGGCATCGGGATCTTGTCGCTGACCGCATTCATCTCCATAAGGAGCCACGTGTGACCGGGGTCCGCCACGCTGTCGAGCGATCCGCCGGCGACCGTGTCATTATAGAGGTATGTCAGCCCTGTATCCCTGATGTCGGACGGGAACACGGGGCACACGAACATCGGCTGATACGCCGCGTCGAAGACCTTCACGATGCTGTTCGCGTCGGTCTTGGGATTCTTCGGATAGAACGTCGCCTTCGGCAGCGCGCCGTTATTCATGTCGTACATCTGGAACGCCTGCCACAACTGCTCCAGATTGTTGTGGCAGCTTGTCTGGTACGCGATCTTCTTCACATCCCCATAATTGTTCGACTGTGAGAGCATGATCCCGGTCACGACCAACACCTCGAGCATGGTGAATGCGGCCATTCGGGTGGAACGTTTTTTGAGCATGGTTAGTCCTCCGCCGGTACGAAGTCTCCTTATACGAAGCCTCGCGGCGCGAAGCTTTTCTGTAAAAAGTCCCTGTGTGCAAAGACGCCCGAGAAACGGGTCTGATTCAAGTTTATGCACGCCCTGGGAGCTTTTCAAGGGCTGCACGGCCTTTAGCCTGCCGCCTTTTCAAGGGTTACGCCACCTTGAGACCGGCTGCGGTCAAGAGACGTATCGCGTTTTCCCGGAAGATCTTGCGCTTATCGGCCTCGGAAACGGCGGCGAAAGCCACCTTCGCGACCTGCTGGGGCATCGAGAGGAACGGCAGGTCGGAGCCGTAAATGATCTTCTCGACGGGGGCGCGCTTGACGAAATACTCGATCGTACCGCTGAATACGCGGCTGCAGCCGAGGTCGAGGTAGAGGTTCGGGATCGCTACGGCGTGGTCAAGGGCCTTTTCGAAGGAAGGCGCTCCGGAGTGGCCCATGATAAGGGTCACGTCCGGGTGGCGCCGGGCCGCCTCGGCCGCGATGTCCGGCTTGCAGTGCGGGTCGTCCTCCCAGGTATGGGCGAGGATCGGCATTCTATGCTTCGCGGCAAACTCATACGCAGGCTCGTACCAGGGACCGGTCAGCGGGTATCTGTGCGAGCCCGGGTGAAGCTTTATCAGCCGAAAACCGTGCTTGTCGAAGCAGCGATCGAGCTCGCCTTCGATCTCGCTTGAGTAATGCGGGTTGGCGACAGCGTAGCCGATGAACCGCCCCGGGAAGTCCTTCACCGCCTTGGCGACAAAGTCGTTGCCGAGGCGATAGTCGGCGGAGATCGCCGCATGGGCGCTTACCGCAATAGCCTGAACGCCGAGGGAGTCCATGACCTTTACCATGGAAGCGGCGTCCGGGCCGGGAATGTAGTATGCGGCCAGCTCATCGAGGTGGCCGTGCATGTCGATAATTGGGAGCGGGAGAGGCTTACCCGCAAGCATCGCTTCTGCGAACTTGTCTTTCGTTCTCATTGGTAGGTGACCTCCCTGAGGAGCCTCTTAATGTTGCCGCCGGCGATGAGCTCCTTCGCGTTATCAGGAATTCGGGCATACATCACGGCCGAAATCGCGCATCCGGGGCCGTAAAGGGGGTAGCGCGTTCCGAAGATCATCCTCTCGGCTCCGAACCTCGCGCACACGTCTTCGATCCCCTGGTGGAGCATGAAGACGGATATCTCGAAATGCAGCGTCGGGAACGCCTTGAAGAGCGCATAAACTTCGCGCGCTATACCCTGGCCTACCTCCAATACAACGACGGGCAGGGAGGGGTGCGCTCGCATGATGTCCTCAACGGCGCCCATACTCACTTCGGATATCGGCAAAAAGAGCGGCATGCGCATCCGCTCGAGCACGTCGAGCATCGGCCCTGAGACCGAGGGCCTGAGCGGAAAGTTCTGCGTGGTCGGATAAGTGACGGCCGCGCGCACCTTCTTGGCGGCCATCTCCTTTGCCAGGTCGTCTGGCGCGGGGAATTCACCGGTCCAGTGGGGCATCACGGTCCAAACCGGCTCGAAACCAGGCGCTTTCGCAAGCGCTTTGGAGAGCATGTCGTTACCCGCCGCGGGACCCGACTCCATGGCGAAGGCGTGCCTCACGAGGCCGCCCGTAATGCCATACCCGGCCAGCTCCTCCTTCATGACGGACGCGTCGTCAACTACGCGATACTTCGGGATGCTTGGCCTCCCGAGCGTGATATTCGCATCGAAGAATTCCAGTTGTGGCATATGCACTCCCTGTTCCATTCGTCCGCAGTTCTTTCCCTGCGAGAAATTCGCGGGCGCAGCAAGCAGCGCCCCTACACTATCGTTCTTACGCTATATAGGCGGCGTGGACCTTCCTGATCGCCGCGATAATGTCCTTGATGTCTTGATTGGTAAGTACGGGCGGCAGCCCGACGATAAGCGCCCGCTTCGCGAGCTCCTCCGACTTCGGGCAGAGCCCTTCATAGTATTCGACCTTCCCCTTGTAGTAGGGGCAGTCATAGGGGCATTTCACCCGCGAGGCGACGTCCTTGTCCCTGACCTGGGGGTTAAGGTACGCGGTTCCGCCGCCATATAGTGTGCCCATTGGGATCCCCTCGGCCATTACCGCGGTTTCGAACTTCTTCGCGACGGCCGCATCCTCGAGGATCATGCCAAAAGTGTTGCCTGCGTCTCCCGCGCGGTCGTGGCTGGGGCGAATAGTGACGCCCCTCAGGCCCTTGACCGCCGATTCGATCCTCGCGCGGGCGGCGCGCATCTTCTTGAGAATGGCGGGCAGCTTCTTGAGCTGAACGCCTGCGACCGCGGCGGACATTTCGTTCATCCGATAGTTCTCGCCCGCGAACGGTTTCACGCGAAGCTTGCCGAGAATAGCCTGGTGCACCGCGCGCACCTGCCCCTGGTCGTGATAGCGGACGGCGCGCTCGTACAGAATCGGGTTATTGGTAATCACAGCGCCGCCTTCGCCGGCGGTAATGATCTTGTTGAGCTGCAGGCTGAAAGCGCCGACGTCGCCGAACGTGCCGCAGTGTCTGCCGCGGAACGTCGCGCCACAGCTCTGGGCGACGTCCTCAAGAACGAGAATGCCGTGCTTCTTCGCGATCGATTTGATGCGATCCATCCTCGGGGCGACGCCCACGAGCGGGACAGGCATGACTGCTTTCGTGCGCCTGGTGATCTTGCGCTCGAAGTCGTCTGGATCAAGGTTGAGCGTCTCATCGATCTCGGCGAATACGGGCACAGCGCGGCCGCATATGACGGCATTGGGCGATGCGACGAACGTGATCGCGGGGATGATCACCTCATCGCCGGGGCCGAGCCCAAGGGCTTCGACGGCAACGCGCAACGCCGCCGTTCCGGAAGTCACAGCCAGTGCGTAGCGCGAGCCCATGTATTTGGCGAATTGCAGCTCGAACTGGTTCGTCATTTTCAAGAGATGCTGGCCGTAGTAGCGGAAGGGGCTCTTGGCCTCGAGGACGTCCATGACGGCCTTCTTCTCGGCCACGCCGATCATCGTTGCGCCGGGGAAGTTCGGCGGCAGCGGCTTGGACCTCACGGGCTTTCCGCCGTCAATCGCGAGTTTCGATGCGGTGTTCTTCATTGGGCTCTTTCCTCTCTGTTTCTCTTCTATGTAGGGTGGGCTTCAGCCCACGCGTCCTGACGGGCGCGAAATCCCACAAACCGCTGGAATTCCCGTGGCGACGCCTGACGAAATCTCGACGCTTTCAGGGCGTTCGCAGGCCCTCCTGGCCGCGTGCGCTAAAGCGCACCTATGAAGGGATTCCTGTCAAGTCGGATAGCGGGATTTTTTGCGGGATTTTCCCAACCACCTATTCGGCATCACTCTTTGGAGCGCGCCACTTAACTGTCTTCGGTTGAGCCCCATTCA
>Ga0315282_10000945_pt1 | contig 56798 bp, 49 predicted proteins | sample YL17G07_20_MG_FD_203693 | JGI IMG/M metagenome (GOLD analysis project Ga0315282, IMG submission 203693) | Sediment microbial communities from Yellowstone Lake, YNP, Wyoming, USA - YL17G07_20 | ecosystem: Environmental > Aquatic > Freshwater > Lake > Sediment | place: USA: Wyoming | collected...
CCAAGAGCAAACTGATCCTATCGGGAGGTAGAGTTTTTGATCCAGTGTCCGAGGCAAATGTTATGGCGGAAGTAGCTATTGCGATTGGCGTAAATAAGGAGAATTTAGTTCTCGAGGAGGTTTCTCAGGATACAGAAGACCAAGCCCGCTTCATTTTTGGAATGGTAAAGCAAGAACCTTTTATCCTCGTTACTTCGGCGTCCCACATGCCGCGCTCGATGACCCTTTTCAAGAAACTTGGTATGCATCCCATTCCTGCCCCTACAGAATACCAGGTGAAGGAGGGTAGGGGAACGGCTCCTAAAAGGTTTTATCCAACAGCCGATGGCCTGATGAAAGCGGAGCGGGCTTTCTACGAATACATAGGTCTGATCTGGACAAAATTGAAAGGGATCAGCGCGCCCGAACTTAGTTAATTGATCCCAGCACTTCCTACCGACATTTGCTCTGAATTTAATCGACTTAACAGGATTTGAAATTTTTTTCACAAATCATAAAAAAGCTTGACTTAAACACGGGTGGCGGTAAAATGCAACGCGAGGGCAGGACGGTAGTTTTAAATTGGGGGGTGAAAGCGGACCATTTAGAATTGAAAGGAAGGGCATTCAAATAAAGAAACCTAAGTGACAAAGCCAAACCATTCGTAAGGGTGGGGCGGAAAGCTTCGGGTCTAACCGAGTCGTTTTAAGGAATTTGCAATAGTAAACTCCGTAGACAGCCGGGTTGCCAAAAAGGTAGCCCGGCTCTTTATATTTCGTCATCGACTTATAATCCCTGCCTACCGGCAGGCAGGCGTGTAATCAGAGATTTCTGGATTTTATAAGAAATCTCAAGCTAATTGGCGGATAGGGTTTGGGTATGGGTTAACAGGACCTAAAGTTGGGGGAGGGGGCAATGGGTCCCAACAAGCCAAAAAAAGAAGCCCTTGTAGTTCTAATAAGGGTTTGTCATTCGACCTAGCGGTAACCGTATACTCCTGAAGAGGAAAACATGGGACGCAATGTGATAGATTCATTCATCGACACTTATGTTCGAGCCCTTCATAACCAAAATGCAGCAGTATTTGCTGGTGCTGGTCTCTCGATTCCAGCTGGTATGGTGAACTGGAAGGAATTGTTGCGGAGTATCGCTGAGGACATCGGGCTTGACGTCGACAAAGAGGATGACTTGGTTACACTTGCTCAATTTCATGTCAACGAGCGTGGAGGTAGACACCGAATCAACCAATCTATGATCAATGAGTTCTCGAGTCGTGCAATGCTAACAGAGAATCACAGGATTTTAGCCTCGCTGCCTATTCGCACATTCTGGACTACCAATTACGATACTCTTCTCGAGGAATCTTTAAGAGCAGCTAGAAAAAAGCCGGATGTAAAGGTGACGGCGGAAAGTATGGCGACATCAACTCCTTATAGGGATGCTATTGTATACAAGATGCATGGGGATATCTCACAGCCTGAAAAGGCTGTGGTCACCAAAGACGACTACGAGTCGTACGACTCCACGCGTCATCTTTTTTCCATGGCACTCCAAGGCGATCTTGTATCAAAGACGTTTCTGTTTATCGGGTTCAGCTTCAGCGATCCGAATCTAAACTATATCCTTAGTAGAATCCGTGTTCTCTTAGGGGAAAACCGGCGCGAACACTATTGCTTGCTGCGAAGAGTACAACGCTCCGACTTTAAGAGGCTGCGGGACTTTCATTATGCTCGTGCAAAACAGGATCTACAGGTCCGGGACCTCAAACGATATGGAATCATAGGGCTTCTCGTAGACGATTACGCCCACTACACGGATATATTGCGACGGGTCTCCCGGAAGTACCGCATGTCCAAGGTCTTCATTTCTGGAAGCGCATCGGTTTACACTCCGTGGAATGACAACAAGGCTCAGCAATTGATCCAAGAAATTGCTCGCCAACTTCTCCAGGAAGGGTTTGGCGTAGTGTCTGGGTTCGGATTAGGAGTGGGGTCTCACGTGATAAATGGGATTCTAGAGCAGTTGGACCTGGAGGGTACTCGATTGCTTGATGATCGAGTAGTTCTCCGTCCTTTTCCTTTCCACATCTCCGATCCTTCGGAACGTAAACGCAGATGGACGGCGTACCGGGAGGAAATTCTATCGCATGCAGGAGTTGCGTTGTTTCTTTTCGGCAACAAGAGAGATTCTTCGGGGGTTGTCTCACTGGCGGAAGGCGCTGAGGAGGAATTTACAATGGCGTTAGGTAAAAGAATTTTTGTTGTGCCAATTGGTTGTACTGGTAGCATGGCTGCGGAACTCCACAAGAGGGTTATTAATGACTTTGACACCTACTATCCTCTGCGTGGGTACAAGAGGCTGTTCAAAGAAATTGGTAAAATTGGTAGCCCAGCTCAAGTGGCATCGCGGGTTGTTGGGTTCATCAAGAAACTTAGAGATGAGGTCTGAAGTTAGTAATTTGATATTTAATGTTGAAGCGTCGTGACCGCACCGACCGGATTCAATGGAAAGAGGGAAAGATGGCAAGGAGATGCTTCTTTAGCTTTTACTACAAACGCGATTCACAGCGCGCTTCACAGGTTCGACAAATCGGTACAATTGAAGGCAATAAGCCCGCTACCGACAACGATTGGGAAAAAGTAACGGGTGGAGGTGACCCCGCCATTGAAAAATGGATAGCAGACGAAATGTATGGGAAGTCATGCACAGTTGTTCTTGTGGGAAGTAATACAGCAAATCGAAAATGGATAAACTACGAAATCGTGAAGTCTTGGGACGACGACATGGGTGTAGTTGGTATCTATATACACGGCTTAAAAAATTTGGACGGTGAAATTTCGGCAAAAGGAGATAATCCATTCGACTACATAACCCACGGGCCAACAGGAAAGAAACTCTCTTCAATAGTAAAGTGCTACAATCCTGCAGGAGAAAATAGTAAGGAGCGTTACGATTGGATATCTAAACACCTTGCAAACGCTGTTGAAGAGGGGATTAAAATACGTAGCGAAAACCAATAACATTGTTTATACCTGCTAAACACCTTGGAAAGCAACACCTAACAACCGCATCAACTCGGGCTGGCAATGGGGCGTAGCGGAATTGCCAACCGGTTACGCGGGGCGTTAAACTCGATTTCAATCGGAAACCTTCAGGTCATATATAAGTCCGCCTCTACACATTGTAGGTGAAGTTGTCAGGCAAGAATCAACTTGGCATGTCTGTCAAATCAAGTTTCGACATTTGTAATTGGGTAGAATAAGATCACGCGCCCATCTTATAATTAAGAAAGCCCCCACCTGCCGTTTACTATTTCTTCAAAACGCTTCTTCATGTTTCTTCTCCCGGCGATGAGAAACGTGTGAATAACAAGGATGACCATGTATTATAGGGCGGTACGTTTCCGGTTTTTTGACTACGAGACAAAATCTACACGTTTCCATGGTATCTTGTCAACGCCTGGTTTTAGGAAAAATAAATAGTGGGAATCCAAGAGAAACGAAGGGCCATTACCCATACAAGGCCATGGCCCTCAATCAAGACATCGGGTTTACTCGGGTGGGTCAGAGAGCGGGGCCGAAGCTGGAGACAAAAATTTCGAGACGGTTCCTAAATTTAGACCGAATAACACCCAATTCTCACTTCCCATTCTTAACTTAGCTTTTTCAATGCTTCTTCAATTCTATTCAACCCCTCTTTGATATCCTCCATAGAGGTTGCATAGGAAAGTCTTTCAAACGGATCGGCGCCGAATTCGACCCCTGGCACCACAGCCACTTTTGCAACGTCGAGGAAATAATCAGCCAGCATTGTTGAGTTCTCGATCTTTTTCCCCTGATAGGATTTTCCGTAATAAGAAGAGAAATTGGGAAAAACATAGAAGGCGCCTACTGGCTTGTAACAAGAAACTCCCGGAATTTTGTTTAAGCGATCGACAATATAATCTCTTCTCTGGCCAAAGGCTGAAACCATTTTTTCGACTTCATTCTGGGGGCCGATGAGGGCTTCTACAGAGGCCTTCTGGGCAATGGATGTGGGGTTCGACGTGCTCTGGCTCTGGATATTATTCATGGCTGAAACAATCTCCTCAAGGCCTGCAGTATAACCAATTCTCCAGCCAGTCATGGCATAGGTCTTGGCCACCCCATGAACAATGATTGTCCTTTTCTTCATCTCTTCGCCAAGAGATGCAATACTCGTAAATTGGAAGCCGTCATAAACAATCTTTTCATAGATTTCATCCGAGATCACAAAGAAGTTTTTTGAAATTGCCATCTCGGCAATCTTTTCCAATTCCTTCTTTGTATAACCACTTCCTGTTGGATTGGACGGGCTGTTAATGATCAAGGCTTTTGTCTTGGGAGTAAGTGCCTTTTTTAGTTCCTCCGGTGTGATTTTAAACTCATTCTTCTCCTTCGTTTCAACAATAACCGGCGTGGCGTCTGCCAAAGCTACCATGGGAGGATAGGAGACCCAATAGGGAGCGGGGACGATCACCTCATCTCCTTGACCAAAAATAGCCTGAGCTAAATTGTAGAAGGAATGTTTCCCTCCACATGAAACTATAATTTCAGATCTCTTGTAGGTTAGGCTGCTATCCCGCTGAAATTTTTTAATAATCGCATCCTTTAAATCATCGATGCCTCCCACCGGAGTATATTTGGTAAAGCCATCATCGATAGCCTTCTTTGCGGCCTGTTTGATATTTTGGGGGGTATCAAAATCTGGCTCACCCGCACCGAAACTAATAACGTGGATGCCTTGAGCCTGCATCGATTTTGCCTTCGCATTGATGGCGAGGGTAGGGGAGGGCTTCAGAGTTCTGGCTCGATTGGAAAGAACGGTCATTTTTATACCTCCTTGAAAAGGATTTCAGAAACCTTATTAATCCTCTCAACCCCTTTCACCTCCTGGGCCATGAGAGGAAGTTCGATCAACCCAATCCTTTGAGAGTACTGATTGTTCAATATCTGAATGTAATTCTGCTGCATCTCTTTTCTGATCTTGTGGAAATCACAGTCCGCCTGTTGAATGATATAATTGACAATCAGATGATTTACCTTAAGTTCATATTCATCAAAATCCTTGATAATCCTTTCGGTCTGCCTTACACCAAGGGCCTCAGGAATGGTGACAATGATAAACTCAGATTTTATTGGATCACGAATAAAATTGACTACTTTTTCTGCCAAATCTTCCCAGCCGCTGATGATTTCTAAGAGAGAGCGCTTGCCCTTTCTAAGTTTAACACTTTCCTTTAACTTTTCAAAGTAACTATATAGATTCATATAGAATTTTGTAGCAGCCTCAAGGTGTCTAAGAAATAGTTGCGGGAGGTGGAGAAGCCTCAGGGTATGACCCGCCGGAGCTGTATCCCAGACAACCAGATCATACTGCGCCCCCTCGACTAACTCGAGTATGTAGTTGAGCATGTATTCCTCTTCGATGCCCGGTGCACCTCCGATATAGTCAACGAAATCGTAGTCGAGTGAAGTAAAAGATGATAGCACTTCGTAGATCTCAGGTCCGAATCGCTCCTTCCATTTCTTCAACACCACATCAGAGCTGATCTCAATCCCATACAGGTCTTTCGCATTTTTAATGGGCCGCTCTTGATCGCCAATCTCCATCTCGAAAATATCCGACAGGGAAGGGGTGGGGTCACTCGAGATGATCAGAGTCTTCTTGCCTTGAAGTGAGAAATGAAGGGCAATAGCTGAGGCACAGGTGGTCTTCCCCACGCCCCCTTTTCCCCCAATCATGATCAACCTTTTTTGATCCTTATCCAATCGCTTGAGTGATGGATCCATCATTACCCCGTGTGGTCCCGTATGCCATTGATACTTCGACCGCGCTAAAATCCATACCTAAGGAGAATCAAAAACGCCGCTCAGGTTCAACTCTGAGCAACTCCAGACTTTTAGTCTGAGAGAGCCGAAGAGTTGATTTTAGAGATATTAAACTTTATAATAAGTTACGTTTTTGGTCAAGATATTCCATTGAAAGCTTACTGGAGGAGATTTTGGCAACAGGGATGATCGAAATCGATTCGGAATTGTGTAAAGACTGTAAATTGTGTATCTCTGTCTGTCCACGGAAATTGATCGAATCTTCTGATAAGATGAACCAGAAGGGATACTATCCTGCCATTTTTATTGAAAAACAACTGAAAAAAGAAGGCAGAAAATGCACAGGTTGTAGCCTTTGTGCCATTATGTGCCCTGAGATTGCCATCGAGGTGTATCGTGCATAAAGTTTTGATGCGCGGAAACCATGTCGTGGCCGAAGCAGCTGTTCGGGCAGGATGTCGTTTCTATTTCGGATATCCTATCACTCCTCAGAACGAGATTCCTGAATACATGTCAGACCGACTCTCCAAGATCGAAGGCGGTGTCTTCATTCAAGCGGAGAGCGAGATCGCCTCGATCCATATGGTCATCGGCGCGAGCATGGCCGGAGGGAGGGCGATGACTTCCTCGTCAGGCCCTGGAATCAGTCTAAAACAAGAAGGTATTTCTTTCCTCTCTGCGTTGGAGTTACCGGCAGTCATCGTCAATATGAGCCGAGGAGGTCCGGGCTTGGGAAATATCGCTCCATCCCAATCCGATTATTTTCAGGCCACAAGAGGAGGGGGACACGGGGATTACCGCACCATTGTCCTTGCCCCGAATTCCTGTCAGGAGCTTGCCAATTTAACCTACGCAGCATTTGACCTGGCTGATAAATACAGGACGCCCGTCGTTATCCTCGGTGATGGGATGCTCGGACAGATGATGGAGCCTGTTGAATTACCTCCGGAAGTTCAAATAAAGAAGTTGCCCCATAAAGACTGGACACTTACCGGTGCTAAGGGAAGGCCCAGTCGGTTCCTTCGATCTTTGATTTTGGACCCCTTTGAGGAAGAGGAGCTTAATTGGAAATTGATGAGGAAATATGAAAGGATTATCAAAGAAGAAGTGAGATGGGAAACCTCTTTTGCCGATGATGCCAAATTGATGGTCGTTGCCTTTGGAATCGCAGCAAGAATCGCCAAAGGCGCTATTAAGAGGCTTCAAGACGAAGGGATGAAGGTTGGCCTCATCCGCCCCATTTCCCTTTGGCCTTTCCCGTATAAGGCCATCAAGGAGTTGACCAAAAAAGTGAAGCACTTCTTCGTATTTGAAATGAACATGGGTCAAATGCTTGAAGATGTCAAATTGGGACTCGATGGGAATGGAGAGGTCCATTTTTATGGTAGGCCGGGAGGAATCATTCTCACCCCTTTGGAAGTTTCGAGGGTTATCTCGAGCTACTATTATCAGAAGAGATTGGGATAATTTGGATGAAAAAAGTATTCTCCAGACCAAAATCTCTCAAAAAAGCGCCTTTTCACTATTGCGCGGGATGCGGGCACAGCATTTTGCATCGAATTATTGGAGAGGTCATCGATGAGATGAACCTGCAAGAAAAAATTGTTGGTATCCCTCCGGCGGGATGTGCGGTCCTGGCATACTTTTATTTTGATATTGATATGGGAGAGGCCTCCCACGGGAGAGGCGCGGCATTGGCCACGGGGATGAAGAGGGCGTTGCCCGATCGTGTCGTTTTTACCTACCAAGGGGATGGGGATATCGCCGCCATCGGGACTGCGGAGACCATTCATGCGGCCTCACGGGGAGAAAACATCTCCACCATCTTTGTGAACAACGGGGTCTATGGAATGACCGGCGGCCAGATGGCTCCGACCACAATCCTCGGGCAGCATACCACGACTTCACCGGGGGGGAGGAAGGAAAAAAGGGACGGATTTCCGATCAATCTGAGCGAGATGCTCGCGGTTGCCAGGGGCAGTGCCTATATTGAAAGGACAGCTGTCAACAGCCCCGCGAACATTTTGAAGACAAAAAAGGCGATTGCCAAAGCGTTTCGTGTCCAGATGGAAGGACACGGGTTTTCGCTTGTCGAAGTTTTATCTCCTTGCCCTACCAACTGGAAGATGGAGTCTGTTGAAGCCTGTAAATGGATTGATGAGGTGATGGCCGTCCATTTTCCCCTTGGAGTTTTAAAAGATACTACGGGGGACAAAAAGGATGCTCGTTAAGACAATTTTTTCCGGATTTGGCGGACAGGGGGTGATCGTGATGGGTTACCTTCTGGCGATGGGTGGAATGTATGAGGAGAAGAATGTCACCTGTCTGCCATCCTATGGAGCCGAGATGAGGGGAGGGACCGCCAATTGTACTGTCGTGATCTCTACGGAAGAGATCGCTTCGCCGGTTGCCTCAGAACCGGAGTATGCCGTTCTGATGAATAACCCCTCTCTGTTTCGTTATCAGAATCAGATTCAATCGGGCGGGACGATTTTCTTGAATTCGAGCATGATCGAGTCAAAGCCCATCCGCGGGGATCTGGAGATCTACGAAATCCCGGTCAATGACCTGGCGAAACAGTTTCCGGGAAATAAAGTATCGAATATGATCATGCTGGGAGCCTTCATCAAAAAGACCGGGTTGGTCTCTTTCGATACGATGACCCGCGCTATTAAAGAGGCTTTTGGCAGCAAAAATCCAACGGTCTTCAAGTCCAATAAGGCTGCGCTGCAGTTTGGAGTCGACTATCTGGAATAATTAGGAGGAAAGGCCATGCCCGTCAAACAGATTTCCGTCAGTCTGGAAAATGTTCCAGGAAAGCTCTCCGAGGTGAGTGAATATTTGGGCGAAAATGGCGTCAATATCATTGCCTTAAGCGTGGCCGACACAGCAGATATCAGCGCCATTCGATTTGTGGCAAACGACCCTGAGAAAGCAGCGAATGTCCTGAAGACCCATGGTTATTCAATTAGAATGACAGATGTTTTGGCAGTGGAAACGCCCAATCATCCAGGAGGATTGAACGCTGTTCTCAAACCCCTTAAAGAAGTTTCGATCAACGTCAATTATCTTTATACCTGCCTGGGGACGGGGGAGAAGACCATTCTGATCGTAGGCGTGGATAAAATGGATGAAGCAATAGCCGTGCTAAAAAAGAACTGGGTCCATATGTATGATGAGGAGCTCTATCGGTTGTAAGATACCTAAGCGTAACTGTGGAGCCCTGAGATAATGTAATTGACGCCAAAATAGGTAAACAAGACAAAGACAAATCCCACGATCGACAGGATCGCCGCCTTGCTTCCCCTCCAATCCCTTGTAAACCGAGCATGTAAGAAAGCAGCATAAACAAACCAGGTGATCAGAGACCATGTCTCCTTTGGATCCCAGCTCCAGTAGCTCCCCCACGCGTAATTCGCCCATGCGGCACCCGTAATGATCCCAAGGCTCAACATGGGGAACCCGATCACAATCGATTTATAATTGATCTCATCCAGGATAGAGGTGGAAGGTAACCATCTTGAACCCCCCTCGGTCGAGCCCACCTTGTCCCTAATTAGATAGAGGATACTGACTCCAAAAGATACGGCAAAAGAGGCATATCCAAAAAAACAGGTGGTCACGTGGATCGTCAGCCAGTTGCTCTGGAGAGCCGGCATGAGGGGGGTGATCTTTGCGTCAATCCCGGGGACGATGGACGTAAGGGCGATGGCGAGAAAAGCGAAGGGGGTGATAAAAACGCCGATGATTTTCTGCCGGTATTTGAACTCGAGGATCAGATAGATCAGGACAATGGTCCAGGAGAAAAAGATCAAAGACTCATACATGTTGGATAGGGGAACATAGCCATAACCGGTCTGATGGGTCTCCAACCAACGACCGATGAGACCTCCTGAGTGGATAACGAGCCCGATGATCAGCAGGGACGTGGAGAGGGTCCCGAGCATCCTGTTTCGTGAGGCTGCATGAACCAGATAACCCAGGAAACAGATGAGGTAGATCGCCATTGAAATATTAAAAGATGTTTGACTCGAAAAGGGCAAAACCACGTTTTCACTCCGGCAAAATTAGATAGAATAATACTTTAGAAATAACTGATTAGAACATTAATGTCAATTTTATTGTGCACACACCCGCGGTATGGTCAGGCAGGACAGGGGACAGTGGCAGGGATTATGAAAGGATTATAAAGAAACGATGGCGGAAGAACAAAAAGAGGTGCCTATTTTTTTTCAACGATTTTCTCTCTTTCGAAGAGAAGAGAGGCAGGGATCCCCTTTTTCTCTGGTTTGGCGGTTTCGCTCAGCTGGATTTGATAGGTTGCCTTCAATAGCAGTACCCCGTCGTCCTTATGTCTGTGAATGAAATCCTCCATGGCTGAATATTCCTGGCCTTTGAAGATATTACGGCAGTTCCTCAACAAATACATCAACCGGACCTCGTCTATTTTATAATAGATCTCCAGGGGATGGTGAGACTCTTCGGGAATTCTTTCTAAATCTTCAATATCGATGTCTTCCACAATGGCACGATACAGCTTAAGAAAGGCATCGATTTTGCCCTGGGAAAGGAGAGGTTTCAATTCCCTCTTTAACTGTTTTTCGATCTCCTCCGATTGGATTTCGACGGTGATGCGTTTTAAGGAATAATCTCCTGGAATGAGCGCGTATTTCAACGGTTCATCGATTTTGTCTCTGAATTTTTTGACCACAAACCTTTCTTTTCCATTGGTTGCCTTAAAAAAAGAGGCTTTGACGGGTTCGGAGTAGGCCTTCTCGCTGACGAAAGAGTCTTCAATGATCTTCAAATTTTCCAGTCGGTGTCCATGATGATGGATTAAGAATTGCTGGAAGTCGTCTCTTCCAACGCTCCGAAAATTGTCAAGGGAGCGGTCGGAGGCGAATTCGTATTCCGGGTATTGATCAAAAGGCGTTTTCATAAAAATTTCATCACAATTTTTACATCGGATCAGCTGGTTCATTTAGATCTCCTCAATCCTGTCAATAGGAAACGGCAGGAACTCTGAGATGGTCCTTCACGAGAAAGACTTCTTCCATCTCCCTCAAAACGTCCAAGAAAAGAGAAACCAGGCTCGGATCAAATTGTTTCCCGGCATTCTTCATCAATTCGTTCTTCGCATCTCCATTGGAGAGGGGTTTTCGATAGGGGCGATCGGAGGTCATGCTGTCATAGGAGTCAGAGATGGCAATAATTCGCGCCCCCAGCGGGATTTGCTCTCCAGCCAATCCATCAGGGTAGCCTGTTCCATCAAACCGTTCATGATGGTGCTGAATATAAGAAAGGATGTTGAGCGAGAGGTTTAGGGGGATTAAGAGCTCAATCGATTTTTTGGTGTGTTGCTTAATAATGGCCCAATCCGTTGGAGTCAGGGTCCCCTTTTTATTGATGAAGCGGTTGCTGATGCCGATCTTCCCAATGTCGTGCAGATAAGAGGCAATCTGCAGCTCGCTGCGGTCTTTTGCCGAAAAGGAAAGGCGTTTGGAGATAAAATCCGAATAGTAACAGACCCGCTCTGAATGGCCCGAGGTATAAGGATCTTTCTCTTCAAGGGTGTAGGCGAGGACTTTCGCGAATTCCAAACAACTCTGGTTGTCTGAAAGGTTGATCCCATCCCACTTAGAATCGTTGGTCCCTGTGATCTCCTTGGGGAGAGAAAAATCAGTATCGACGACGGGGTCTCTAACGAGCTGTTGATGGAGACAATTGCCGAGCACCTCTTTTACCTTCAGATTCAGTTTTCGTCGTTGAATCGATTTGTCGATAATGGACAAGATTTCGGGGACGTTGAAAGGCTTGGGGATATAATCAAAGACACCATAACGGATGGCCTCGATCGCGCTCTTTAAAGTCCCGTACCCTGTGATAATGATGACCATCACTTCCGGGTCAATCGTCCGAATTTCTTTCAGGGTGTCGATGCCTGAGATGCCAGGCATCTTAAGATCGAGTGTCAAAACGTCCATTTCAACCTGTTGAACCATCTGAATAGCAGCGTGTCCGCTTTCAACAGCATAGACGTTATAATTGGGTTTCAAAATCATCCTTAAGGACTCTCTTGGCCCAATCTCATCATCTACGATCAGGATGTTGGGTGCATTGACTTTCGCTTCCATGACCTCCCTTTCCAAAGACAAGATATATTCAACCAGGAGATATATCTAAGCAAAAAGTTTGCCATGTGCCGCAAGCTATATTCAATTCATTGGGTTAATAAGTATCTGAAATCTAAAAAGAATGTGGGAGGAACTCGGAGGGGCAACCCGTGGGGGAAAAAGCTAGGCCAATATTTTTCAAAATTGAACGGGAATTAACAATTTTGTAATGATTTTAATAATCTTCAACCTTGCCCTGATTAATGCCCAGCTTGTCCATTTTATATTTTAATATTCGACGGCTAATTCCCAGAATTTCTGCGGCCCGCGACTGGATATAATTGGTTCTTTTTAAAGCGTCTAAGATGACCTCCTTTTCAAACTCTTCCTCGGCTTGTAAGAAAGAGACTTTTCGGTTCAAGATAGAATCCTTCAATTCATTGATCTTAGGAACATTCTTAAAAGAAAGAGGTAATTCATTTACCTGAATATATTCATTCGATGTCAAGGCAATCACGCGCTCGATCAAATTCTCCAGTTCCCGAATATTCCCGGGCCACTCGTATTGCATCATCAAATCTAACCCTTCTTTGGTGATTCCTTTTACGCCTTTGTTATTCTCGACACCGAACTTGTTGATGAAATGTTCAACCAATAACGGAATGTCTTCCTTCCGGTCCCTTAAAGGGGGAATGAGAATAGGGACGACATTGATCCGATAGTAGAGATCTTCACGAAAGGCTGCTTTCTTGATCAGTTGGTTCAGATCTTTATTGGTTGCCGTAATCAACCTCACATCGACTTTTATCGTTTTTGACCCTCCCACACGATTAAATTCTCTTTCTTCCAGAAACCTGAGGATCTTCGCCTGAGTCGCCAAACTGAGTTCGCCGATCTCATCGAGGAAAAGAGTCCCCTGGTGGGCGACTTCGAAGCGACCGAGTTTTCTCTCGATGGCATTGGTAAAGGCTCCCCTTTCATGCCCAAAGAGTTCACTCTCGATCAGCGTCTCCGGAATGGCAGCACAATTAATGGTGACGAAGGGGTAACTTTTCCGGTTGCTATTATAGTGGATCGCCCGGGAAATCAGCTCCTTTCCCGTTCCACTCTCTCCCATAATTAAAGCAGTGGATTTCGAATCGGCGATCTGTTTAACCACTTTGAAAATCTCCTTCATCGATTTGCTTTTCCCGATGATGTTTCCAAAATCGAAGCTCTTGTCCATCTCTTCACGACGATATTTAACTTCCTGCTCCAGAGCCTTGGTGGATAAAGACCGGTTGATGATCAGACGCAGTTCGTCGATATCGAACGGTTTGGTGATATAATCGTAGGCTCCCAGCTTCATCGCCTCGACGGCCGTCTTCACCGTCTTCGTCGCGGTGATCATGATCACGATGACATCCGGGTCGGTCTGCTTGATTCTCTCTAAGACTTTCAAACCATCCAGGTCGGGTAAAATAATGTCGAGGAGGATGACGTCCGGGGAGTGCACCTTGATCTGCAAAAATCCCTCTTCGGCGTCTCTGGCTAAAAACACCTCATAATCACTCTTTAAAATCATCTTAAGAGATTCTCTGGCTCCAACCTCATCATCGACGATTAAAACACTTCTCACTTTTTCAGACATCGACATCGTCTCCCTTTTTAGGCATTCCCTGGTTGATAATAGACCAATCTCCTTCTTTCGATGGGGAATTTCAAAGAAATCAGTGTCCTCGATTTCTTTTCATTTACTTCGAACTTCATCATCCCCTTGTTCTTTTGAATAATCTCCCGAATCAGTCTTAATTCCAGTTCCATGGCCTCTTCCTTTTGAAGGGCAGGGATTCCTAACACGTTTTCAAATTGCTCAACAGCTCTCTTATAACCCGTGAAAACGATCAGTATCTCGACATAGGTTCCATCCTTTTGGTATCGTTCTTTATCGGTTGCCGTCTGTGCCGACAGGCCAAGCGATTTAGTCAAAAATCCCATGCTCCCGTAAGGAGGAATGGAAGGGATGGCATACTGGATTAGCGTATTTAAGATATATTTGAGCTGCTCTTCGTGAACAATCGTTTCAGGAAGATCCTTTTCAAATCTCTTGAATATTTTTATCTTCTTGTCTTCCAGTTCTATTTCATGTCTTCTTAAAACGTCTTCGAGGATGAAGTGAACCGTGTCCCTTTTTTCGATGGGGGTATTGATCTTAATATAACTGAGAAGCCCATTCAGCACTGCATCGATCTTCTCAATGTCTTCCGAGACAATCCTGTAGAATTGTTCTCTGAATTCCGGGTCGCCAAATTTTTCTCGCAAAAGCTGAGTAAACGTTTTGACAGAGACCAGAGGGTTTTTGATGCGGTGGACCAACTCGATTAAAAAAAGTGACAAGACATTGGCATTCTGTTCAGGCGAGGCCCTCTGGGATTTTGGCTCGCCTGATTTCGCATCGGCCTTTTTCAGGAAGGTAACAAATGATTTATTCTCATTGTCCGTCTCGAATAACAGATCTTTCTCCGTAAGACGCTCACCCTCTGAAAACATAGCACTCCGTATAATGACTTGCTCTAGTTCCCTCAGGTTTCCCGGCCACCAATAGTTCTCGAACAATTTCAACACGCTGTTAGAAATTCCCACCTTATTGATTTTCATTTTTTTTGAATAGTCTTCCAAAACATATTGGGCGATGGCTGAAATCTCCTTGGGGCGGTCCCTCAACGGCGGAATACGGATGGAGAGCGTATTCAACCGATCGTATAAATCCTCTGAAAATTTTCCCTGACCAATCTTTTCCTTCAAGTTCTCTGAGGAGGATGCAATGAATCTGAGATTTTTGATGACTTTTTTCTCGACGCCATTCTGGAAAAAACCGTCTTCAACCAGTTCCGACAACTTGGATTGGCTATAGGGTTTCAGCTCTCCAATTTCTTTTAAATAAAGGGTCGCAGGGATGGCCCCGAAATTGTTTTCTTTGAAGATACGGAGGAGCTGGTCATTGAAGGAATCCTCCGTTTGAGCTTTACATTCGATCTTGTAAAAACGATAATATTTCCAATCCCCGGCGTAATGAATGATCTTTGCAATTAATTCTTTTTCCGTGCCATGCTCTCCCTGGATAAGGACGGCAGCATTATTATGGGCAGCTTTCTCAACCAAAGGAACCACGGGAGGCGGAATCATCGGGGAATGAAGCAACTCTGGGTAATTCATCGTCCCTCAAGGGCGTCGGAAATATTCTGATTATTTTCAAAATCGTTTTTTCGTCTTTTGGGATGCTCCTGGTTGACAGGTAAATTGATAAAAAAGGAAGATCCCTTGCCTAACCGACTCTCCACGTCGATATATCCTCTATGGTCCTGAATGATTTGATTTGAGATGGATAGCCCTAATCCGCTACCTGTGCTTTTCGTCGTGAAGAATGGGTTAAAGATGTCTTCTATGTATTCCTCTGGAATGCCACATCCTGTGTCGGCAAACTCAATCTGAGCATAGGGATCCCCGCCCGGCTTCATGAAATAACGAGTTCTCACCGTAATCTTTCCATTCTCGGATGTCGCCTCGATTCCGTTTAATAAGATATTCAAGAAAACTTGTTTAATCTGCTCTCGATCTACCTGTATCGGGGGGACATCGGAAGAATAGTCTTTAGTGATATCGATCTGTTTCTTTTTGGTCTCCGTAGAAACCAGGAGGATCATCCCATCTAAGATCGTATTGATATCTTCCGACTCCAATTTCGGGTCCGAAGGCCTCGCAAACTCAAGAAGTTCGGTGACGAGGGAAGAGATGCGATCCACCTCTCCAGAGGCAATCTGCAGAAATTGGGTTCGAAATTCTTCGTCGTCAATACGTTCCGGTAATAATTGAGTCAAGGTCTTGATCGCGACCAGGGGATTACGAATTTCGTGCGCCAGGCCAGCTGTCAGAGTTCCGAGGGAAGCCAGGCGGTCTGCCCTCCGGATATAGGATTTTGATCTCTTCAAATCTTCGTAAAGCCTTGCATTCTCAATGGCGATCGCCGTCTGGTTCGCCAGGGTGCTCAGTAATTCAATATCTTCATGAGAATAAATATCCTTATTAAACTTATGGCTCAAGTTAATCATCCCGATGAGTTGTCCCTTTGAGATGAAAGGAATGCTCACTTCTGCTTCTAATAAAGACATTTTTGAAACGACATCATTTAGTCCTGGAATATTGGCTCCCTTGGCTAATTCTTCCCGTATAATAATCTCTCCAATTTTCTGCAGATAATGGGGTAGGGGGTCACTCTTAGAAAGAATAGGAGTTGAGGCAGTCATTTTTACATTTTTTGATTCAAACAGGGAATATTCGGCTTTCTCCTCATTCCATAAAAATAGGGATGCCTTCTCAACCCCCATCGTCTGGGTGATTGTCTCGATGATCCTTTTGGACAGCGATTGTAAATCAAGGATGGTAACCATGGCTTTGCTGAATTTTCCTAAGGTTTCACGGTAGTCATAGCGACCCCTGAAAAGAAATTGCTCCACTGCCTTCTCTGTTTCAGGCTTAATCCTATAAAAAAGATCAACTACCAGTAAGAGAAGTAAGAAGATAATCGCCGAGAAGAGATAATTGATCTGATTGAAAAAGAGCTTCTGGCTGAAAATGATTAAAAGAAATGACGGGACAAACAGGAGAAGTATCAGAAGAAAGTAGGTCGTTCCTTTTTTGAGAACGATATTGATGTCCATCAACCTATGTTTTGCAATGGCATAGGAAACAATTAAAACGTATAATGAAATCAGGTAAAATCCGAATGGAAATACTTCGATATTAAAGATTGGCAAGAACGTTGATACCCCTCCGAAGAATCCAATAAAAGCCGCAAATAATAAGTATCTAATTTGGTTCCTTGTCTGTCCCTCAGATTTCTTAAAATGTCTGATTAAGATGTAATGGCTATACCCTGTAACGGTTACAAATGAGAAAGCGTAAAGAGGGTAGACTGTTCCGGGCATACCGTAAAAGCGAAAAGAAAGTATTGGTCCCACGTCTTTAATAAATAGTGGAGTAAACACAAAAGCTAAATAGATTAGGCTTAAGGCATAAGCAAAAAATATCAATCGATTTCTTTCTTGTTTTACTAGTGAACTCACAAAATGCAAGAAAAATGCAGGTATGAGGACCGCTCCAACATAGCATAATCTTACAAAAAACAAAGCGATTGTTTTTTCATAAACTAACTCTCTGGCGAAAAGAGACCAGCTCCATAAGGAAATGCTCAAATTTAAAAACATACACACTTGATTAAGAATCGAAGATCTATTTTTTAAATAGACAAAAATGCCTAGCAATAGGCTTAATGTTCCCGTTAAAGCACATGAGATAATATAAGACGTATTCATCACCTAAGCCCGAGTATGAGACATTAATCTACTACATATATTTTCTGATTATTATGGCAGAATTCTTGCCGCCAAAACCGTAGGAATTTTTCAACACCGTACTGATAAGTGCCTTTCTTCCGATATTGGGAACGTAATCTAGATCACACTCCGGATCGGGAAATTCATAGTTAATCGTAGGAGGAATAAACTGGTGTTTTATACTTAGAATACTTGCAATAAGCTCTATTGCCCCAGCAGCTCCTAAGGTGTGGCCTATCATTGATTTCGTAGAAGAAATAGGTGTTTGATAGGCACGCTCCCCAAAGACTTTCTTAATAACCCCGGTTTCAATCTTATCGTTTAAGGGTGTGGAAGTCCCATGGGCATTAATATAATCAATTTCGGAGGGACCCATACTTGCGTTGTGGAAGGCCATTTCGATTGCCTTTCGTGCCTGTCTGCCGTCGGGTTGAGGTCGGACCATGTGATAAGCATCATTGGTTGTCCCATAGCCAAGCACTTCAGCATAAATGGAAGCACCTCTGTTCAGAGCACTTTCAAGATCCTCCAATATTACGACACCCGCCCCTTCGCCCATTACAAAACCATCTCTTTCTTTATCAAATGGTCTTGACGCTCTGGTAGGATCTCCATTTCGAGTGGAAAGAGCCCCTATTAAACAAAAGCCTCCGAATGTCAGTGGTACGATAGGTGCTTCAGCCCCCCCTGCGATCATGACATCAGCAAGATTATTTTTTATTGCATAAAATGCATACCCAATACTATCTGTGCTTGCTGCACACGCACCGCCTATTGTGTTAGAATGACCTGTAATATTAAATTCAATCGAGACCTGGCTGGTTGATGCTCCTGAGAAAATTTTGATAGCTATCAATGGATCTACCCTATTCAATCCCTTCTCTAAAAAAACGCTATGTTGCGCTTCAGCACATGGAATTCCGCCAAGTGCGGAGCCCAAAGATATTCCTATCCTCCCTGAATTCTTTTCAGATATTTCTGTTGTGCTATCCTCCAATGCCATTCGGGTGCAGGCCACTGAAAATTGGGCGAACCTATCCATGCGTCGAGCGGCTTTAGAGTTCATAAAATCTGAAGGATTAAAATCTCTTACTTCCCCCGCTATCTGAGAAGGATAAGATGAGGCATCGAAATGTGTGATTTTCTGAATTCCAGACCGTCCGTTGACCAACGAGTTCCAAAAGCTTTCTGTCCCAATCCCACTTGGAGCAATGACCCCTATTCCCGTTACAACCACCCTTTTCTTATCCATTGTCCCGCCTAATCTAATTGTTTGTTATCCATTCAATCGTTCTCTTGATTCCTGTCTCTAACGTCACAATGGGACTATATCCTATGTCATCTCTGGCTTTGGTGATATCGTATCCTTCGTGAAATTGTGTTTTCTTAATGGCATACAGTTCCACAAACCACAAACCAAACACGCTACCCATCAGACGGTAGATTTTCCATAATGCATCGCCAAGAAGGCTCGGCAACTGGACTACTTCTATTCTTTGCGCCATAACTTTAGACGCAGTTTCAATCATCTCGCCATACGTATAGGGAGAAATATCAGACATAATATACGTTTTCTTATAGACACATTCCTTATCTGCTAACAATACCAAGCCTTCGACAAGATTATCTATAAAACAAAGGCTTCGTAAATTATTTCGGTCGCCGAAGATATACACTTTTCTTTTATTGATGGCATCAAGAAAGAACCGATTAAGGACACTTTTCTGATAAGGGCCATAAATGACTGGAGCCCTTACAATAACCCAGGGGATATCACTTTTTTTAAACAATCCCTCAGCATCTAATTTAGTTTTTCCGTAAAAAGATATAGGATCGCATTCAGACTCTTCAGTCAATAAAGTTTTCGTTGTGACCGGCTTGTAAACACCTGTACTGCTCAGGAAAATTATCTTTCTTATAGCTTTTTCTTTGCATGCTTCCAGAAGATTTTGAGTGGCTAAAACGTTTCCTTTATAATAATCGTCCTTGCGTCGGGAATAGACTTCTCCGCCCAAATGATAAACCAGATCTATTCCATCCAAGGCAGGCCCTAACGAATTCTTAACAAGTAAGTCTCCGTATGCTATGCCAACATTAGAATTCACTAAGGCTGAAATATCGCTACTTTTTCTTACCAGACATCTTACTGGGTATATCTTTGAAAGGGCAGCGGTAAGATGCCTTCCAATGAATCCGGTGGCTCCAGTGACAAGAATGTTCATCGCCAGCCCTCCCTCAACCGCCGACGGCTCTCTCTGGAAGTTAAGGATTTCATTAGAGCGCTTGGAACAACTAAGCAGCGGATGGTAAGTTCACCCCCATGAACTTCATTCAACAAGTCAAGCTATTAATATAGACAATTTTGGAATTTGTCAACAAAATTGTACACTACTTTAGAAGACCCGAATCCAATGGTCTCACGTATCAATCATCAAGGCAGAATTCTTGTGAAATCACAAGAAGTTAGGAAACTTCTTGAAAGGATTAATAAATTGTGCTATTTTTAATAATTAATTGATTCTAAGGAGAGTGATATGCACATCGACGAAAATAAAAGGTTTGATAAGAGAAACATCGAAAAGAACGTTAAGGATGGGATCATTACGGAAAAAGACTACGAAATGTTTCTTTCAAAATTGCCGGATGTAAGCGACAAATTATTTAGTCCCGAAGAAGTGCCCGCTGATTCGGAAGGCCCCGAAGTAAAGAAAGAGGGTCAAATATCGCCTAAAAAGAAGGTAATAAAAAAGAAAGTAAAGGGAAAAGTTAAATAATCATGCCCATTTACGAGTATCGATGTAATCAATGCAGCAGGGAATTCAGCGAGCTCTTTCTTAACCCAAAAGAGATCAAGAAGGCCAGATGTAAATACTGCCATAGCCCAAACCTGACCAGATTAGTGTCTTCGTTCTCTGTCCATCAAACCGAAGAATCTCGGCTGACTCAATTTGACACATCGAAGCCGAGGGGGGATGAATTTTATAAAGACTCACGCAATGTCGGGCTTTGGGCAAAAAAACGGATGAAGGAATTGGGTGTGGATTTGGGACCTAAGATGGACGAAATTGTTGAAAAAGGTAGGACAGGAAAAATTCTGGACGAATATGATAAATAAGATTTTATGTGAATCGTTGGCCGATGAGGAAGCTCGTATCGAACCCCGGGGATTGGAATCGTGGACACGAGCAACCAGACCCCTCAAAGGGCCATCGATACAAGCCTCAACAACGATAAGCGTCATTTCAGTACCCTTACGATTTTGATCTATGGAAGAGAAAGATTATTATAAAGTTCTCGGCGTATCCAGGGATGCCACTGAGGACGAAATAAAAAAAAATTACAGAAAAGTTGCGATGCAGTATCATCCCGACAGAAACCCCGGTAACAAAGAGGCAGAAGAAAAATTCAAGATTGCCTCAGAAGCGTATGAAGTCCTCAGGGATCCCGAGAAGAGAGAGATCTATGATCGTTATGGGATAGAAGGATTGAAGGGAACAGGGTTTACGGGTTTTAGAGGATTTGATGACATCTTCTCTGCCTTTGGAGATGTGTTTCAGGATTTTTTCGGATTCGGGACAACCCATAGACGCAGGACGTCGGCCCGGCCGGGCGCAGATTTGAGATATGACGTGAAAATCTCATTCGTCGATGCTGCCTTTGGTAAAGAGACTGAGATCGAAATACCTAAGAATCTCGCGTGTGAAGCCTGCGGCGGGACCGGGGCGAAACCCGGCACATATCCAACCCAGTGCCCGAACTGCAAAGGAACGGGACAGGTTACCCGATCACAAGGATTTTTTACAATCAGTACAACGTGCGGCCAGTGCCGTGGAGAAGGAAACATCATCCCCCATCCCTGCAAAGAGTGCCGTGGACACGGAAAAGTCAAAAAGATAAGGAAGCTACAAATCAAAATACCTCCTGGCGTTGATACTGGTTCCAGGCTAAGGATTCGCGGCGAGGGAGAAGAAGGTGAAAGAGGAGGCTCACCCGGAGACCTTTTTATTTTTATTTATGTAGAGCCTCACGACTTTTTTTCAAGAGAGGGGGACGATATCGTCTGCCAGATTCCGATTGGCCTTACACAAGCCGCACTGGGGACAGAGGTAGAAGTTCCGACTCTAAGCGGCACGAAAAATCTAAAGATACCTAAGGGGACTGAAAGCGGGGAAATTTTCAGGATCAAAGGAGAAGGGTTTCCGAGGATACGGGGCTATGGTCGCGCAGATGAAATTGTTCAGGTGATGGTAAGAACGCCGAAGAATTTAACAAAAAGGCAGGAAGAATTACTAAGGGAGTTTGAGGAGTTGAGTAAGAAAGGGGATAAGGGAGAGGAAGGCTGGAGAAGTTTTACGAAGGCCGAGAGATAAAAGTTTACATAATATATCTTATCAGACTATATGCCGCAATCAAAGACCAAAATGACAGCCATCATTCTCGCCGGCGGTAAGAGCATCCGCATGGGAGCAAATAAGGCTTTTATCCAAATCGACGGCGTCCCCATTATCGCAAGAATTCACACCCTGCTAAGAGAGTTGTTTGAAGAAGTCATCATCGTAACCAACCAGAAGGATCTATTTAAGGATTTCGACTCGAGGATACGTAGCGATTTACTTCCCAATAAAGGGGCGCTGGGTGGTTTATATACAGGAATATTCTTCTCAAGCTTCCAATATTCTTTCTGCGTCGCCTGTGACATGCCCTTCATAAAGAAAACCTTGGTTCAATTGTTAATCAAGAATACCAAGGATGAGGATGTGATCGTCCCGCGAACAAGGGACGGCCTGGAGCCATTGCATGCCATCTATTCCAAAAACTGCCTGGGTCCCATAAAAGGCGTTATTGAGGAAGGCAAATACAGGGTTACCGACTTTTATGATCTGGTTAAGGTGAAGATTGTTGAAGAAAGAGATTTCCTTCACCTCGATCCCCTTCGGGAGTCATTAATTAATGTGAACACTCCGGAAGAATTACTTTTTATTCGAAGAGGAAAGGAATCGCAACGGGAATGAAAAGGAGGAGAACGTTTTCCTTCATTCTAATGCTCCTTGTTGCGGGCTTCTGTTTCGGTCAAGAAACCCGCGCAAAAAGTTTTACCGAGGATGAACAGTTGATATGGGTCGGGACCGGAGCGTTCCGAGACGGTTTTTATGATATTGCCGAAAAACAATTTTCGAATTTCGTAAAGATTTACCCCAGGCATGAGAAGCTTTTTGACATTTATTATCTCCTCGGAAGGACTTTTCTAATTAAGGGAAGATTGAAGGAGGCCAAAGCCGCCTTTTCAAAGATCATCCATGAGGGTAAGAATTTTGAAAACATGGATTCTGCCTTTTTGGCAATGGCAGAGCTGGAGATGACGTTAGGGAATCAAGAAGAAGCTTCGAAAATTCTCCTCTCGCTTATCAAGAGGTTCCCGAAATTTGAACAGATCGATTACTCCTATTATTTGCTGGGACTGCTCCAGCTTGGATCGAACCAGTTTGCCGATGCAGAATCGACCCTTAAAAAAGTCTCCCAGTACTCGAAAAACGACGCATTAATTCGTTCCTCTTATTTCTGGCTGGGCATCCTATCCTTTCGGCAGAAACAGTACGAGGCGGCAACCGGCTATTTTCAGAACCTATGGGAGAACCCGAAATCGGTTCCTTCCCAATACTTAAGGTATGCATTGTTCTGGTTCGGCGAGTCACAATTAAAACTTGGCAGAATTCATGAGGCCAAATCCCTTTACCAGACATTTTATCACCGCTTTAAGAATGACCCGCTCGTCCCAGAGGCCTCGTGGAGGATCGGTTTTTGCGAATATCAATTAGGCGACATCAAGAATTCCATAGAAACCCTGCAGTTGTTCAAAAACCGGTTTAGAGATTCACCCCTTCTCTTAAATGCCCACTATCTCCTGGGGAAGATGTTTCTGATTAACGGCGATTACTTCTCTTCAATAAAGGAATTGAATTTCATTCTCAATTCCTCTCAAGGAAATAATTGGGGGGGGGCTTCCCTGCTTGCCCTTTACTGGAACTACATCCAATTGGGCGACCTGGAGGGGGCCAATCGAATCTTCCAACGGTTACAGAAATTAAACCATTTCGAGGATGAGAAGACATTTATTCAATGGTTAAACGCTGAAATGTTTTATCATAGGGGAGAAATATCGGAATCCCTTCCCTATTATTTCAACATCCTGAATACGCGATTTAGAGAAAAGGCTCTTTTCCGGATAGGGAAAGCATATTTTTTTGAAAATAAGTCCAGAGAATCCATTACCAATTTAGATATTTTGCTACTCGAATTCCCAAATTCCAAATATCTCGAAGAAGGATTATTTATTAAGGGGGAATGCCTCGTCAAATCGGGGAGCTTGGATGAAGCCTTGGAAACTTACAACCTCCTCCTTCGTCAAAACAGGAATAATACTTGGCACCTGTTTGCCCTCACTCAGATCGGAGGCATTTATTCATTCCGAAATCAGTATGATAAAGCCGAAAACGCATTCAAGAAAGTGATGGAGAATTTCCCTAACGATCCTCTCTTCTCCAATGCAGCATTACAATTGGGGAACGTAAATTTTACCAAAAAGAATGTTGTTGAAGCCATCCATTATTACTCCATCGTTCTCAAAGGAAACATCCTTGAATTATTCGGCGAAGCCTACTTCGGTCTCGGGGAAATATTTTATCAGGAAGGAAAATATGATAAAGCCCTCCACAGTTTTGAAACAGCAGTGCAATATTTGAAAGGGCCCTCCTCCTGGTTCTTTCTTACCCACTTGGAAATTGGGAATCTAAAGAGGAGAGGGGGAGACTATGAGGAGGCCAAAAAGTCCTACTTGATCATCCTCGATCAGTCAAAAGATGAAGAGATTAAGAAAGCTGCAAGGGAATTTTTGAATCGGATGGAAACCCGTTGAGAACACGGAAGGATCGGTGCATGCTGGACACTCGTGAGATGCGGAGAGAATGGGGCATCCGAAAGATGGTCCCGGAAGACTTGAACGAGGTTTTCTCGATAGAGACTTCAGACTTCCTGGCACCCTGGTCGAAAAAGATGTTTCTCGAGGAGATGCAAAATCCATTGGCCTATTGTTTTGTGATGAACAAAAAGCATGGATCCAAACCTCCCGTGGTCGGTTTTATCTGTTTCCGAAATGTGACAGAGGAATCTGAGCTTCTCAAGATTTGTGTCCACCCTGATTACAGACATCTGGGCATCGGCAAAACACTGATGCAATTTTACATTGATTTTGGCTGCCGGAGCGGGGTCAGGACTTTTCATCTCGAAGTCAATTCTTCAAATCAGCCGGCGATCCATCTGTATCAGTCGTTTTCCTACCAACCATCGGGGATGCGAAAGAAATTTTATCAAAAGAAGTTCGACGCTCTCCTCATGATGAGACAAGTCTGAAAATAATATGCCTTTCCAGGCCGAAGGAATCGTTGTAAAAAACGGAAGAATAAAATCCCTCTATTTCATCCTATGGATCTACTGCCCTCTGATTGCCAATCAAGTCAAGCCCGGCCAGTTTGTGATGCTCAAGATCTCTGACGATCGCATCCCCTTTTTGAGACGCCCCTTCAGTGTTTACAAAAGCTACCCCGCCGACCATCCGGAGAAGAGGAAAAGGGGTTACCTGGTCATCGTCTATAAAAGGGTGGGAAAGGGGACTCAGAAGATGACGGCCTTAAAAAAGGGCCAGAAGGTGGGGCTCATCGGTCCTTTGGGAAATGGTTTCGCCCTCCCCCCCCTCCCCTCTTCCGAAAATATTATTTTGATAGGAGGGGGAATGGGGATCGTTTCGCTTTTCTCCCTAACCGAAACATTGGGGGGCAGAAACCTTTCTGTTTTTATCGGAGGAAAGACACGGAGTGATATCCTCTGTGTAGACGATTTTAAGAAATTGAATTCGAAAGTTCTTATCGCGACGGAAGATGGAAGCCTGGGAACCCGGGGAACGGTCGTCGATCTCTTTTCCTCTCAGAGGAAAAACCTTAGCAAAAATCAGAGATACTCTATCTATGCCTGCGGTCCGGTCGCGATGTTGAAGGCCCTGGCAAAGGCCGTAGTATTCAAAAACCTTACCTGCCAGGCCTCTTTAGAGGCCAGAATGGCATGCGGTTTTGGAGCTTGTTGGGGGTGCGTGGTGAAGACGAACCATCCCAAAACGCCTTATCAACGAGTCTGCAAAGATGGCCCTGTTTTCCGTTTGGAGGATATCGTCTGGGAGCGAGAGTGATTTTATGCAGAATTGTAACCTCTCCACAAGAATCGGGAAACTGATACTGAAGAACCCGGTAATCGTTTCTTCGGGGACATTCGGTTTTGGGGAGGAATTTGAGGATTTCTTCAACTTGAATCGTCTGGGGGCCATCATCCCAAAGGGGATTTCATTAAAGCCCATGATGGGAAATCCTCCGCCTCGAATTTTTGAGACAGAAGGGGGGATCATCAACTCCATCGGACTTCAGAATCCCGGGCTTGAACAGTTTACCAAAAATAGACTGCCCTACTATGAGAATTTAAAAACTCATCTCATCATCAACTTTTTTGGGAATACCCAAAAGGAATATATTGATTTGGCAAGGCGTTTGGACGGCGTCCCTGGCATTTCAGGCCTTGAAATGAACATCTCGTGCCCCAATATTAAGAGGTGTGGAATCGTCTTTGGCACAGATCCGCGAATGGCCTACCGCCTTGTCCGTGCAGTGAGGAAGGTGACGAAATTAACCTTGCTGGTGAAGTTGTCACCTAATGTGACCGATATCGCGCTGATGGCTAAGAGTGCCGAGGAAGGGGGGGCTGACGCGGTCTCTCTTGTAAATACCTTCCGAGCAATGGCCATTAATATCCGAACCAGAAAACCGGAACTGGGGAATATGATTGGTGGCCTTTCAGGCCCGGCCATCAAACCCATTGCCCTGAGAATGGTCTGGGAGGTAGGACAGGCCGTTCGCATCCCCGTTGTCGGTATGGGGGGCATTATGAATGCGGAGGATGCGATCGAGTTTATTTTGGCGGGGGCTTCGGCGATCCAGATCGGGACAGCCAATTTGATCAATCCAAGGACGGGGATAGAAGTCATTCGCGGGATAGAGAAGTACCTTGCCCAAAATAAAATAAGCCATCTCCAGAAACTAATCGGGGCTTTCAGGTGAGAATCCCCCTGATCTACCTCTGGGAGGAAAAATCAGGGGGACCTTCTCTATTAAAGGAATAAAAATGGAGGCCTATCAAACTTCATCCTTCAGGATCTTCGGTGAAATAAAAATGAGTAAATCCCTTCTTAGATCTTGCCTTGCCTCTCTTTTGAACAACCAGCCGAGAAGAGGTATTTTGTTAAAAAGAGGAACGCCCTCTCCCAGGTCATCTCTCTCAATTGAGTAAACCCCCGCAATGACAATCACTCCATTGTCCCTGACCAACACTTCGGTAATGGCCTCTTTCTTATCGATACTTGGAACATTATCGACAGTGTGAGAAAAATCTGGTGCATCCTTTTTGGCCTTGATCACCATTTTAATATATCCTTCGTTTGTCACATGAGGGGTAACGGTCAATTTCAAGTTGGCATCGATAAAATCCGTTGTCACCGTTCCTTCGGTCGTGAGCTTCCGGTATGGAATTCTCAGTCCCTGCTCAATGGAGGCTTCTTTGTTATCAAGGGTGGCGATCTTTGGACTCGAAATGATTTTTACGTTCCCTTCGTTTTCGTGGGCGGAAATCGCAATATCCAGCTGTTTCAGCCCATGCTTGGACGAAAAAAGAAATTCAATGGCACTTGCTATCCCTACGCCAGCAACACCGCCTTGGGCAATGGCCGGGAGGCTGGTCACGGTATTCAAGGGTGTGGCAGGTGTGGTCAAAGCGGATGACAATCCGCTTAAGCCCCCTCCCACGCTGGTCTGGGACCCACTCGTGGCCTTTCCCTTCTGGGCCAGGAAGCCCCAGTCCACACCCAACTCCCGTTGGAACGTCATGTTGGCCTCGACAATCCTTGCTTCGATTATGACTTGAGGGGTTTTTGTATCCAGCGATTTGACCAAACTCTTGACGGCCGGAATGCTTCTTGCGATGTCCTTGACGATCAGCGTATTTGTCCTCTCGTCCACTTTAACATCCCCCCGATCACTCAAGACACTCTTCACCTGGGGCAAAATTTCTTTGGCCGCCGCGTAGTTGACTTGTACGAGCTCCATGACTAAATCCTCTAATCTTTCTTTCGACCTTTTCGCCTCTAATTCAGCCTGGATCTCTCTCTTAAGCGTTTCCAGGGGAGCAATCCGAACGACATTCCCTACCCGCGTCATCCCGAGGCTCCGGGATTGCAAGATAATTTCAAGGGCTTGATCCCAAGGCACATCCACTAGTCTCATCGTAATCTTTCCGGTCACATCATCCCCTGCAATGACATTCAAATTACTCACCTCGGCAATCAAGCGAAGAATGTTTTTGATATCCGCATCCTTGAAATCGAGAGACAGCTTTCTTCCTGCATAAAGCCTTTCAGGGCCTCCCTCAACACTCTTTTTCTCCTCTTCTCCCTTCTTCGCTGCTGGAGCGGCGATCACGGGCTTTTCCTGAGGTTTTATCTCCTCTTTTTTGGCTTCTGCTACGGGCTTCTCTTCTTTCTTAATTACCTCTTCCTTCTTAATTCCTTCTTCTTTCTTCGCCTCTTCTTTTTTGACCTCAGTCCCCGCTTCCTCTTTCTTTACCTCAGGCGGCGGGCTTTCTACTTTCGCTTCGATCTTCCTCGGTTTCTCTTTGATATCGATAAAGATTTCCTTGCCTTCCTTGGATGTCTCGTAGGAGGTTTGTTCCCTTAGTTTAACGAGGACTCGAATGTCATTCACCTTACCCACTTTCACATTCTTGAGATCGATAGAGTTGACTGCACTCTCGAAGGCGCTCGTATCCAATCTCCTCAGGAGCTGCTTCGGGGCAAAGGCATTCTTCACCTCGATGGAGATCGCATTCTCTGAAGGGGTTGAGGACTCAAATTGAGCATCCTCTGTGGAGAGTGAGAGGATGATTCTCGATTTATTATCCATCTGCTTAAAATTAATACCTGTCAGGGTACCCGGCTTACCCGGTTTCGGAAGGTTTTCTGTCAGAGCCTTTGAAGCAGCGGCGGCAGCCTCTTTGCCAGGCTTCTCCTGAACATAAATTTGAGGTTCCGAGGGTAGCGGAATCGTTCCAATAGAAACGATCACCTTATCATCAATGCGGTTGACTTGATAGGGAGGGAGTTCAGGTTTCTTCGAATCAAAAACCAATCTCAGTTTATCCGGATAATGTCCAATGCGAACCCCTTTGATAAAAGGACTCTTGACCTTGAATGAGCTTTTGCGAGTATCCACTCCCCAAATGTCCATGACCAGCCTTGGAGGCGAATCCAGCTTAAAGGCATCAAAGCTCTCGACTTTCCCGTCAGCGATGATGTTGAAAATGATAAAATCATTTTTCTGCTCAAACGAAACATCGACGACTTCTTTAGCCTTATTCGTCGGTGGCGGGGCAGGAAGAGCTTCTGCTTTCTTTGGTTCTTCGGCGGGAGCTTCTGCTTTCGTCTCTTTTACGGCTTCTTCCTCTTTTTTAACCTCCTTCGCCCCTGCAGCCTTCCTCACCTTCTCAATGTCGATGATGAGATTCTTTTCTTCTTTCGAAATATTATAGTTCGTCATCTGAACCAGACCGATTTCAATTCTTCCTCTGTCATCGAATTGTGTGGTCACCACTTCCCCGATCGTTCCGTTTTCAATTTTTACAGGGCTCTTGATCTCCTTTAAATCGATATTTGGAACATCGATGGCAATCCGAAGAGGTTCGGTCAGCAATTTATAGAATGGAGGGCCGATCGTTTCGGACCCTTCAATCCGAACCCTTGTGTAATTCTCTTCTTCGTTAAAGGATATCTTTTGGATGATCGAAACCTTGGCAGGCGGCGTCGGCGCAATCGGTTTGGGCGTTTGCGTCAAGGGTTTCTCGGCGGCGCAATTCGTTAATAAAAAAAGTAAGAAAATCACCCCAAAAGTCATTTTAAGGATCCGAGAACGTCTCATGATTCCCCTCCTTCGGCTTTATGAAGCATTATTGTAACCTCATTCGTTTTCATTTGACCAAAAATATCCTGATAGACCTCTTCAACGATCACTCTATCCTTTAGGATCTTCGTTACCTTTCCATCGTTCTTGCCAATCCACGTTCCCTTCTTCAAGAAATAACCCTTTTGGGTTGCATCCTCGACAAGGGCAACATTCCCCTCGGGAGTGGAAAGGATCGCCACAAGTTTCAATTGGCTGATGTCATATTTTTGCAAAGGGGTGAGAGGAACAGTCCTCGAAGATCTGACAGGAGCCAATTCGATAAAGGGCTTAAACGGATCGGGTTTTCCCGCGGGATTGTAAGAGAATTCGACTTCTCCTTTTTTCTCCGGCTCCTTTTTCTCCACCGCTTTTGTTGGTTCTTCCTTTTTTTTCTCCACCGCCGGAGACTTTGCCTTGGGGGGAGGAGAAGACGGAGGCGCTCCTCCTCCGCACGCCCCAGCCAAAAAGAGAAGGGCGATCGATAAGGTCATCCACCAGCAGCTCAAATTATTTCTTCGTCGTTTTGGGGATTCCTTCGTCATCTTTTGGAGCAGCTTTCTTTTCACTTTTCTTTCCCTCGCTTTTTTGTTCGATAAATCGGTAGGTATTGATCATACAGGAGGTTTTTACCAAAACTTCGGCTTCACTTTTTCCTTTGACATCCTTCGCCCTCGCCATATTGAAATCGACGACGTTAATGATTCTCGGAAGCTTGCTTACCTTATCGAAGAAAATTCCTATGTTATGATAACTTCCCAATACGGTCAGCTCGATCGGAACCTGCGCATAGAATTGCTGAGGCACTTCGGGCTTCGGTCTAAAGAGAGTGAACTCAAGATTCGATTCTTTCCCCAAGCTGGATATGCTTTTCAGTATCTCAGGGATCTCTTTTTCGTTAGGAAGTTGGGTCAAGGCACTCTTCAATTCTGCATTTAGCCTATCCACCTGTTCCTTAAATTTTTCCAGATCCCTCGTGATGGCTCTGCTTTCGTTTAATTCCTTGGTCAATTTACTCAACTCTCCCTTGGCGACGCTCATCGAATCCTGCCAGGGCAGGAAAAAGACATACAGATAGAGGCCGGCGATGACGCATAAAATGCCGACCAGTATCAAGACCTTTTTGGGTGTCGGGAGCTTAAAGATCGAATCCATTGAGAGTGCCATTTTGATCCCCTCTTCGTCAGGTTAGAATAATCTCACACGAAAGAATGAATTTCTTCAACTTGATCTTACTCTGTTCCACCTGCTCACTCACAATCAGGTCCACGCCTTTAAAAAGTTTGGACTTCCGAAGATTCGTCATAAAATTGGCAATCGTCTCGTCGTCCAATGCAATCCCTTCGATTCCCAACTTTGACCCTTCTTTCTTCAACGATTCCAGCTGAAGTTTTTCCGGCTTATCGATGCTCAATTCATCCAGAACCTTCGCGGGGCTTGCCTTCTCTTTCCTGAGTGTATTAATGACGTTCAACTTATCCTGCAAGGTTTTTTGTGCCTCTTTGGCTTTAATGACTTCCGTCGTCAGGGATTTATAATAGGCGATCTCTTTCTTTGTGCCGGAGATTTTGCTTACGGTATCGTCTTTCTCTTTGTCCAATCTCCATTGAACTACAAAAAGGCCCGCGAGTAAAAGGACGACGGAAACAATGAGGACGACGATTTCCTTTCTCAATCCAACCTTTTTCTTTTCCTTCCTCGCCAGTAGCAAATTGATCTTGATCATCGATCTCCTACCTTTCTTGAGGCAAGACCCACCCCCACTGCCATGATCGGCCCGATTTCTCTTAAATATTCAAGATCGAAGTTTTTCCCGCTGTAATCGACCTTCTTAAATGGATTAACGATTTCAACCGGCATCCCAATCTGCTGCTGGAGGATAATATCAAAGCCTTTAATCTTCGATCCCCCTCCGCTCAAATAGAGCTTACCGATTTTTTCGTAGGTCGTGGTGGATTGAAAGAAATCCAAAGAATTTCCTATTTCGACGGCTAATGATTCAGAGGCTGTCTTCAACACATTTTCAATCACCGATTGAGACGTGAGATCGACTTTGCTCCCCACTTTAATCTTTTCAGCCTCCTCATGGTCGACATGGAGTTGTCTTTGAATTTCTTCTGTAATTTGATTCCCTCCCTTGAAAATATCTCTCGTAAAGGCAGACACATTGTTTTTGATGATATTGATGTTGGTCACGCTCGCGCCCACATTGACGATTGCCACCGTCTCCTCTTTTGTAACCTCATAGTTAATGGCCAGCATATTTTCCAGGGCAAAAGAGTCAATGTCGATGACCACGGGATTCAATCCGGATTCCATGATGACGGAGACATAATCGTTGATAATATCCTTTTTGGCCGCAACGAGAACGACATCCATGACCTCAGGGTTTTCCGGAGCGGCCCCAAATATTTGGAAGTCGATATTGACGTCATTGATATCAAATGGAATATATCTTTCAGCTTCCCACTGAATCGATTCCTCCAACTCTGCCTCCGTCATAAGCGGCAAAGAAATTTTTTTGACGATCACAGAATGACCGGAGACAGAGGTAACGACGTCTTTCGTCTTCGTCTTGGAATTGGCGATCACATCTCGGATGGTATCGATAATCGTGACTGAATCCATCAGCGCTCCGTCAACGATGGCTTCTGGTGGCAGAGGAGATATTGCCAAATTTTGTAACTTATATCCCTTCTTGTCCTCTCTTAACTCCACCAGTTTAATGGAACTGCATCCAATATCCAGGCCAATGACATCTTTCTTTTTACCCCACATTGTCTTTTCCCCTCTTTTCGATATTGCAAGTCGAGATAGATTATTTACAAATTTCCGAAAAAGTCAAGCAAAATATTTTAGTACTTTATAAGATTCTGATAGGTACTCCCACAAACTTAACAAACTATTTCAGGATTATTTAATAAGCACTCAAAATTCCATATCAATTCTCGGATAGATTATACTTCCTTATCTTCGCCCTTAGCGTGGCTCGCGAAATACCCAAACATTTTGACGCCTTTGATTTATTCCACTCCAATCTTTTCAAGACGTTACATAGATGAATCTTTTCCATACCCTCCAGGGACATTTCAGGGGTAATTCCGAACCCTCCATGATCTGCATTTTCCTGAATGATCTTTTCAGCTTGTTTCAATTCAAATGGAAGATGCTTCGGAGTGATCATATCTTGGTCACTTAGAATCATTGCTCTCTCAATCACATTTTTTAATTCCCTTACATTCCCGGGCCAGGAATATTGAACCATCAATTTCTTGGCATCCTCGGAGAAGGCCTTGACATTTTTCTTATATTCTTTGTTGTTCTCTTCAATAAATAAGTTTGAAAGTAATAGGATATCCTCCAATCTGTCACGAAGCGGAGGCATCTCCACGACCATTACCTTCAATCGGTAATACAGGTCCTTTCGAAAAAATCCTTCTTTCACCATGGTCTCCAAATCCTTATTGGTGGCTGCGATGATACGAATATCAACTTTTATCTCCCTTTCCCCGCCTACCCTCATAAAGGTTTGGTTCTCAAGGACTCTCAATATCTTCGATTGCAGAAAGGGATTCATGTCTCCGATCTCATCCAAGAAGACGGTCCCGCCATCTGCCAATTCAAAAAGGCCCTTCTTGGTGTTCTTGGCATCTGTAAATGCACCTTTCTCATATCCAAAGAGTTCTGATTCCAGCAAAGAATCCGGTATCGCACTGCAATTGATTTTCATCAGAGGTTTATCGCCCCGATGGCTGCTATAATGGACGGCATTCGCGGCTAATTCTTTGCCGGTGCCGCTTTCGCCTTGAATCAGTACAGAGGTCTTATGAGTCTTGCTAATCATTCCAATCAATTCCTTAACGTAATGAATTTGAGGACTGACCCCATAGATATGGCTGTCTTGATATTTCTCTTTTTGCTGTCGGTGGAGCCTCCTCACTTCATTAATTAAACTTTTTGTCTCCAACCCTTTTTCAATGAGTAATTTTAATTCCTCCAATTCAAAAGGTTTATTGATATAGTCGTAAGCCCCTGATTTCATCGCGGAGACCGCCGTCTGCACATCGGAGTAGGCGGTCATCATAATGACCAAGATCTCGGTATCAAATTCTTTAATCTTTTTTAGAACCTCTAAACCGTCGATGTCAGGTAGTCTCATATCCAGGAGAATGAGATCGATCACATTCCTCTTGACCATTGAAAGGGCTCCATTCCCCGAACCGACCGAGAAGATTTCATACCCTCTCTTCGTCAGTACGTCAGAAAGAGTCTCTTGCATGACCTCATCATCATCGACGATAAGAATAGACGGTCTCATGCGTTCTCCAACGCCTCCGGCAAATTGATGACAAAAGAGGTTCCTTTCTCCCACTGGCTATCCACCTTTATGGTTCCTCCATGCTTCTTAATGATCTGATAGGTGATGGAAAGGCCCAACCCTATCCCCCTCGATTTTGTGGTAAAAAAGGGATCAAAGACTTTGTGAACGATATGGGGGGGAATTCCTCTTCCGCTATCCGAAATGACGACCTTGATAAAGTTCTGCTTCGATCCCGCCGAAGAACGTGAGATCACGGGGCTCGCCTCGATTTTGAGTTCCCCTCCGTTAGGCATCGCCTGAATCGCGTTCAAAAACAGATTGAGAAAAACTTGATGTATTTGGGTTTTATCGACTTTGACCTTGGGAAGCTGGGGATGATACGTTTCGACAAAGCGGATTCCCTTATCCGCGATCTCTTTGATAAGAAACGGGATGATCTCATTGATAATGTCCTTGATATTGCAATAAACCAGATTCAAGTTTTGCGGCTTGGCAAATGAAAAAAAGGTCTTCAGAAGGTCATTGAGCCGGTCGATCTCCTTAGTGATTCGATGCAAATATTCTCTCCTCGAATCATCCCCAGCCATTTCTTCACCTAAGGCTTGAGCGGTCGTTTTGATCCCGGCAAGGGGATTCCTTAGCTCGTGGGCAATGCCAGAGGCGAGTTTTCCCAATGATACCAATCGATCCATTCTCAATATCTCTTCTTGAATCTTGTAAACATTGGTCAGATCGCGAAACACGACGATCTTGCCGATTCTTTCTCCCCGGACACTCAAGTGATTGTTAACCGCAAATCCAACCGGAAATTCGGTATCGTCCTTTTTCTTCATCCATCCTTCTTTTCGCGTATCCAGGTCATCCGGATTATTAAGAAAAGAAGGAATCACACTCTGTTTTTCCTTCAGAGCGAAAATGCTAAGGGGTTTCCCAATTACCTCCTCTTTTGAGTATCCCAGCATCCTTTCTCCCGCACGATTGATATAAGTGATGGTATCGTTCATCTCTGTGATGATAATTCCGCTTCCAATGCTTTGAATAATACTTTCTGTAAAGTTCCTAACGTCCTCCAATTCCCGTGTTAGGTGTTGAATGACATCTTCTTTTTGGGCGATCTTTTTTCCAATCTCATTCATTGAAGGATTTCGGTCCATAGAAAAATATAAGCCTTAAAACTTTTTCAAATCTAAAATCGGGATCTCCACCGGTTGCTCTTGATATGTAAAGTGAATGACCCCTGAGAAATATCCACCTGCCTTGCCCCTTCTTTCGGAGGGGGTCGATAATTTCCTAAGCACCTGGTCTACCACGAATCCCTTATATTCCCCATCCTCCTTTACCGTTAGTATCCTTATCTGTTCTTTTGGCCTTTCCCTCTGGACCTGGATGGCAAGTACATTCTTTAAGTCCACCATTTTCACTTCAATATTTCTCAATCGAATTTTTTGCTGGTCAGAATATTTCTCTTCAAATGTTTTCGGGACTCTAAACAATTTGAAAATCTTCTCACTCTCCACCCCAAACAATTTCTCATCTATTTTGAAAATAGTCACGTTGACAGTCGGGGCCGGGGGTTTCCGAGTCGTCTCCTCAAGTCTGAGAATCTGATGTTGAATCATTCCAAAGCTTTCTTCCACTCTTTTCATGAATAAATTAACGCTCTTTGACATCTCCTCGATCTTCTTCTCTCCAGGGATGGAGGCCTCTGACTTCCGGCGTTCCCCCTCCTCCAAAGCGGGTTGAATGATTGTGGTATCTGTCATCCCTTCCAGGCAGGAGAATCTTGCCTCGATCCCCAGATAAGCCAGTTGCTTATAGATATTCATTCCGCCTTCCGTCTCTTTTCTCATCAGAAGCTTGATGGTCTCCTTTGAATCCAACAGGAATTTGATCCATGGCGGCCGGATATCTTCTTCGTTCTTGATCATATGGTTCAACACTCTTTCCATACTGCTTAAAATCGACGCCATATCGGGCTTCTGTTTTAACAATTCTTTCAAGGCCAGGATTTCTTCCATTGCTTTTCTAAGCTTCTCTTCTGTAATCTCCCATTCTAACGAGAGAAGCTGGGCTTCCATCCTCTCAATGGATTTCAAGAATGGGATGGGAACAGGAGGAGCGGGAGGAGCCGAAGGCGGATTGAGAGATCTCTCTGCATCAAGACTTTTCTCAAATTCGTAAGAGGGCTCCAAAAGAGAGGATGTCGCGGAAGGTTCCAAAACCGGAGACTTGATGGAAGGTTCTAAGGGATGAGGTCTCATCGGGGATTCTAACACCGGAGGCTTCGTCGAAGGCTCCAACGTGGAAGGTTTCAACGGAGGCTCTACGAGAGGAGATTCCATCAAGAAGCTTTCCGCCGCGCCCTTTTTCTTCTCTACGAACAAGCGATCCACGGCATTGTCAATCTCTTCCTCCAGACCTTTCAGTTCTTCCTCTTCCATCAACTTATCCATCTTCCCCTTCCCCTTTTTATCACCTTAACTGCTTATCCAACAACATGATCTTTCTGCTTACATCCTTGACCACTAATTTGCTAATTTCCCTCAGAGTTTCGAAAACTCCATTCCCCTTTAAAGCGCTTGCCGAGAAGGATGGGACTTTTAACATCGAATTGAGATCCTTCTCAAGGATATCGAGGGGCAGGATCTCAGAATCTGTCCCGTCCAAATCGCGCTTGTTATACTGAATCACAAGCGGGATACTCCTGATACTAACCCCCTTCTCGGCCAAATTTTTGGCTAAGTTGATAAGACTTTCGATATTCTTTTTCCTCTGGACTTTTAATGAATCGGCAACGAAGACAACCCCGTCCACTCCTTTCAAAACTAATTTTCTCGTCGCATCGTAATGCACCTGTCCAGGGACGGTATAAAGTTGAACCCGTATATCAAATCCCCTGATCTTTCCTAAGCTCAAGGACAAGAAATCAAAGAAAAGTGTTCGATCCCCCTTGGTGTCGATCGACACCATCTTCCCTTTGATATCCTCCCTCGTTTGACCGAAAATGTATTGCAGATTCGTGGTCTTTCCACAGAACCCTGCTCCGTAATAGACAATCTTGCATTGGATCTCGTCTTTACTAAAATTAATAAAGGGCATGAAACACGTTCCCCTCTTTAAGAAGGCCGAAAGGAATCATTCGATTTCGACCCTCCTTTTTCAAAGATGGATGAAAGAATGACCGAAAGCTCGTCGACGATCTTATTAATTTGCAACCGGATCAACCCGAGAGAGGTTCGATCGTCAAAGAGGGTGACCATGATCACATGTTCACCAATCGCCGAAAAATAGACATTTTCGCTTCTCCCTTTATGGAATAAAAGGGTGAATTCTTCCTCTCCCAACATTCGAGCAATCTCTGCCGTGGCTCCGAAGTTGGCTGCCGTCAGGGCAGAAAGGGATAGAATATCGATCTCCGGCGTGTTCCCTTGATGGGCAATCAGTTGCCCCGATCGATCGATCAGAAGAACGGAATGTGCCATCGAGGAAGACACCATCCTGTTCAAACAATAACTTATTTTCTTCATGTCCTTTTCTGTAATGACGATATTCATAGGAATTGGTTCTCAATAAACCCGTTCATTCAACATGATCCTCTACGATTTATCATCGTTTCGTCGCATGGCCTCGACAAGCAGATGCTCCCAATTCTGATAGATCGTTTGGACAGGAGGCATGGCCCCGACATTGGAAACGAATTCCCCCTCCTGCCAGCTCAAAATTCTGTAAAAAGCATCCGGTCCCTTCTCTTCACCACATTCCGCGTGGATGACTTCCCCTTCGTTTAAGTAAATAATCCCACTTTCCCCGTCTCGAGTGATAATGAGGGCTGTTGTCAAGCGGCTCAGGCAATTCATTTGAATGACATCTGTGAGTTGGAGACCAAAAACTTTACCCCGGAATCCTTTTCTTCTACCGATTAAATCGATAATAATTTTTCTTATATCAGAGATCTCGAAAGGCTTTTCCACATAGTAGAGAGACCCTCTTCGATTGGCCTCTTTCTGAACATCGGACGACCCATAAGCAGTCATAATGATGACTTTCGTTTGAGGGTACTCCTTTTTGATCTTTACAAGAAGGTCCAATCCGTTAATATCCGGCATTCTTATATCGGAAATAACCAAATCAATCTTGTTCTTCTTCAAAAGGTTTAAAGCCTCTCCTCCATTATTGGCAATGATTACCTCATACTTATCTTTGTCTTTGGAAAGGCTCCGTGCCATACTCCATGTCAAAGTTTCTTCATCATCCACGATCAAAACCTTCTTTAAGTTCTTAGCCACCATATATCTGAAATATCTTTCTGTGTTTGGACAGATTTACAAAGATTCTTAGGTAGTTCTAAGCAAAATAAGTGCCAGTTTTTGCAAAATAACTTTCTAATGAAATAACATATAATTTCGTACAGTTATTAAAGTTGATCTTTTCGGGGAAATATAACAAAAATATCCCATATGGTCAATATTTAACCATTGGTAAAATAATTCCTATTAATTCCAGGCCCGAACGATGAAAATTGACTGGAGGCTGTAGCATCCCATTAGGGGCGCGTTAGGTTAGGGTTAGGGTTAGGGTAAGGCTACGAAGCCCGTTTGGGTTAAAGGTTAGGGTTAGCTGAATTGATTGACACCAATGTCGTAACCGAATGACGATCCGGGCATCGTCATGGTTGCGAAAGCGGGCATCCAAAAATCCCCGGAGAATGAAAAGGCTTTTTCAAAGCTCTCTTTTTAAAAACTTGACTTTTTCAGGCTCATTAGCTAATTTTTAGATAACGTTTCGGTTTTGAGGAAAGATTTGAATATCGACAAAGAAAAGATTTTAGACGTTGCACAAAAATACATCCTTAAAGGGCAAGCCAGAAAAGCGATCAAAGAATATTTGAAATTAGTTGAGGCCGATCCTCACGATAAACGGTTACATCTAAAATTGGGGGATCTGTATTTAAAGGATAATGAGGAAGATAAAGCGGTAGAAGAGTATCTGAAAGTGGCAAGGCTTTATGGAGAGGAGGATTTGAATTTCCGAGCCATCTCGATGTACAAAAAGATTCTTTCAATTAATCCAAAATTGACTGAAGCGTTTCGTGAAATAGCAAAACTATATTCGAAGGAAGGACTGACCGGAAGTGCCAAAAATTACTACCAAAGTATCCTGGAGATTAATCCGAACGATTCGGAGGCAGTCAAAGCCCTTAAAAATATTGAGAGCCCCCAAGAGCAAAAAAGGGGAGGCGTCACCCCATCTCCAGTAGCCGAGTCCACCTTCTCCAAGTATCCCCATCCTCCCGAGAGAAAGTCTTTTGAGGAAAAGTCCCAGTTCCTCCCTCCCGGGGATATGGACACGTCAGTTTCATCCGCTGCCCCCGGAATTTCCGCGCTCGACAAGGATTCAGAAATGCATTATCACTTAGGCATTGCCTATAAAGAGATGGAGCTCTTCGACTACGCCATCTCCGAATTCGAATTGGCCTCTTCCAGCCCCTCGATGCAATTTGATTGTTATATCATGCTGGGAAATTGCTATATGGAGAAGGGTGATTATAATAGATCGATTGAGTACTACAAAATGTCCTCTGGGATACAAGGACTATCGAATGAAAAATTGGCCCGGCTGCACTTCAATTTGGGCCTGGCCTATGAGGCAAACGGGATGGTTTCAGAGGCCATCAATACGTTCAATGTCGCGTTGAAGCTGGATCAGGCCTTTGCGGAAGCAAGGGAAAGGATCAAAAAACTCCAGCTCCAAAACAAATAGCCAACTTTTTCCGCGTACCTCAACCCCCGCTTTCCCCCCTAATTTAGGGGGAAATAGACTAACCCCTGGTCCCCCCTTATTTCAAGAGGGGACAAAGAGGGGTTAACGGGGGATGAAGGGTTAAGGGTTACCGTCGAATTATTTCCCGATTATTTCCCTCCACGATTTCGTCCTTGCGATGGCCCACCCTGGAATAGGAACTTGAATCACCCTGTTTGCGTTCAAACTCGTGCCGATATAGATCATCCCGTTTGTAACCAACGGCGCAGAAGGAATTCCGGCCCCCAGGGAGATGTAACTCTGTGGAGCTGCCCATGTTCCTGTAGTGGGATCGAGAGTGACCAACCCTTCGCCTGAACCCGGAGCTCCCACCTTTGAGATCAATAACCCGTAAAGCCTGCCCTCTCCGGCGCCACAGGATTCTGCACCGGGATTGTAGACCCAGGTAGTAAAATAGACCACATAATTTGCCACTACCGGGGAGGCCAGAACTTTCTCGCCGGGGTCCAGGTTCCTTGTCCAGGTTTGTTTCCCGGTGGTTCCCTGATCCGTGATTTCATAGAAAGAATAGAACTTCGAAGAATCAGTAAGGTTGTTTTCGTCACCCGTTCCGAAGAAGACGAGGATGTTCCCTCCGTCATTTTTAGTCACAGCAGGAGCATAGTAAATGGGCAGCCGTTTCGAAAGCTCATCTTCCCAGAAATTATAGAGGGTCCAGTCAGCGACGTTGTTGGAGCTTACATCCACCTTCCAGAGAGTTCCGGATGTATCGCCGAAATAGACATAATTGACAAAACCGTCCAGATCTGAATCATAAGCCGCCGCTCCAGAAGGAACCTTATTTGTCGAGCTTCCAACAGGCATGCCATTGGACTGGGTCCACATTTTTAAGGTTGTCCCTGTTTCGATATCGACGATATAGAAACTGTTCCCTTGATTGTCCGTGGTGGAGTAGCCTCCGGTAAGAAAGGCCACAAATTTTGTTTCTGTGCCGACCTTCACTCTTCCGATATCCGGTTTGCCCCATGCATTCCCCATGTTCGGATCCGTCCATTCCCAAAGGATGTTTGGGCTATTGGGGTTTGTGACATCCACTGCAAAATAATAGGGCCCACCTCCTCGCAAACCTGAAATGATCACCGTCTTCCATTTCGAGTCGGCATTGAAATAGACATCATAAGCCTTTGGGCTCGAATCGACATAGAAGCTATGCGACACGCTTAAATTTTTCAACTTTCCAAGGAGGCATTTTGGAATAATGGCAAATTTTTCGCCTCCATCCGTGTTGCTAAAGGCATGGAGAAATCCATCATTCGCCCCCACATAGATCATCGTTTCCCGGTTCTTATAAGTGGTATAGAATGTTTGGTAGCTGCTGTCCGTAAAGAAAAAAGCCGGCTCGGCAACGACGACGGGTGTGGAATGGTAAATATCTCCCAATCTCCAATCCAGGGGCCTGTTCCCTTTGTATGTTCCTCCGCTGTAGTTGGAATCCAAGGTAAAATTAATAACAGTTTGGGCATCCGTATCATTGACGGCCGAATCCCGATTGATATCCTCGTTCAGTGGGTTGACCAGAGAGTAAAGCGATGAGTCACTTGCCTGAAAAATCTTCCTGGCGGGATTGAGCCCAGAATCGGTATAGGTATAAACTGTCCCTCTTCCTGATGTGTTCATGACGTCTCCCGAATCCCAGACAAAAGTTGGGGCAAGGACACCGGTCTGTGGATCGGCATTCCATGCCATCAGGTGTCCATAGAAATCCCCATTCTTTATTTCAAAGGACCCCTTGAAGAGACGATCTCTTGCCTTGGTAATGACGGGATTGGATCGGCCATAGAATTGATTGGCAATAGCCTGGAAGATCGTCTGCAAAGCATTTTGCAATTCGTTAAGGTTAGCGGCAAAGTAAGCCTGTTGGGTTCCACCCGCATTTGCAATATTGTTTAGTGTTTGATTTCCAACGATATCCGTTCCGAATCCAACGACAAAGGTCTTGACATTGATTTTCAAGAGGTTCGCTGCTTCCACAACAGCGGCATTGTAGTCTGGAAGACCTCCTTTAAGTCGTGCGCTCTCCAAACCATCCGTGAGGAGGATGACGTAATTTCCTCGACAAGGAATATCTCCCATCTTCGTCTGGCTTGCAATATCGCCTTTGGTGTCACACCCGGGTGACTGATAATTGTAAATATAATCCGTAAAATACATATTAGCCCATAAGAGGGAGTCCGCAAGGGGGGTCAATTGAGCCGGTGGATTGGTGTAAGGGTTGGTATTTTGGGTGAAATTTACGGTCAACCCCGTTTTCCCATAAAGGGCGTGCATGGGCAATGTTGTCCAATAGTTATTACTGTTCCACCCAGCAACACCTGTACTCTTGACAGGGGTTAAATCCAAGTAAGACAAGATCAGGTTTTCGATGGCTGTTCTGTCCGAAGACTTGAAGCCAGTAGCCTTATCATCCGGGAAATTGACGAAGAAGGTATGGTTATCGAATGCACCCGTAATATTATTTACATTTCCACTGCCATCCTTCGAAGGGTAGTAGTCTGGAGTCTGTTTGCTTTCAGACCATGTCCCGTTGCTCGTATCTTTCTTAAAATAGCTCCAGCTCGGGGGTTTGTTGGGACTTCCGTCTGAAGGGTAATAGTAATCCGCCCACTTGTAGCAACTTCCGGGCGAGAGAATCCATTTCTTGTACTGGTACTTGTTTTCAGTAGGAAGGGGGTCGGGATCATCTGCTCCTAAGTTGCCCTCGCAGTCTGCGATTGCCCCCCTATCTGACCAAGTCCATTGGGTGTACCAGGAAGGAGGGGCCGGATCATAATGTTCGCTCTGACCGGAAGAATACAAGACACAGGAGCAATCCCATTTTGGGTCACTAAATCCTGGGTCGCCATAGAAGTAGGTATACTCCCAATACGATCCATTCCAAAACTTATCAGGAAAATCGTTTTTGCTTTTACCTTGAGTGTTATCGCATTTAAAGACGGTGTCATCGCTGCATTGAGAGCCGGTTTTAAGATTGAGGTAGTAATACCCCTCCCAATAGACTTCGTACGGCTCTGAATAGTAAGTATATGTATACCAGTTATACTCTCCATTGTAGACGATGCTGGTCACCGTGTATTTTAAATCTTTCACAAACGTTCCGGGGGGATTGGGTGGGGGGCTTATTCCATTATTAAAGGGCGAGTTGGACAAGGTCTTGGGGTGGGTGAAAGTATAACCGAGGTTCACTCCTGAATGAGTGTATCCCCATTGGTCCTTAAAGCTATCCTTTGTGAAGACTGTGGTGCTCCAGCTATCCTGAGTCTTATAAAATTCATAGTAAAGCTTTCGCCATTTATAGACGGGGTTGGTAGCCGCATAATGGTAACGATACTGGCGACTATAATAACCCCACATATGGTCGGGGGATTTTAATTGTGCATAAGTTGAAAACCCTAAATTCACTCGATCCTGAACCACTGATTTAATAATCGTACTCAACGCCTGCTTCGCCTGATAGAGCTTGCTGCCCGGGTGGTTTCCTCTCCCTTCAAAGGCGTATGATTTCCCGTCCACCCCTATTGCGTTGCCTGCTCCTTGCCCCAAGCCATTCGGCTGCTGCTCCATGGAGTTGGAGGTATCGAAAATCACCATGACATCTGGGGTTTTTACCGCAAATATATCAAATAGATCACTCTGACCGTAGGCCAGAAAAGGAATGAGAAGAACAAAACATGAGATCAGTAAGATAAACCTTTTCATTTTTTCCTCCTTAGTTATATCCTTCTTGGGTTATCATGGCCACTTCGATAATGGATTCGACAACTACCCTTCCTGCCACAGGGAAGGCCGGCGAGACCCCTTCGGAACGGACAAGAAAGTCGACAAGGGTAATTCCTCCTCCCGGTGCTAAGAACGGGACCCCTCTCGTGTAGCTCACATAGCTGACACAGTCCCCAATACTGACCTGATAACTACCCGTGTTGGCTATCGTGTGGAGGAACTCTCCGGTGGAGGCCCTTCCCCGAAAATTTTCAATTCCGCCGTCGCTGGCATAAAAAGCGTTATTGTAGAGTCTCTCGTTTCCGCTGATCTTCGCCTCATAACTCGTCAGGCTGATGGCAGCGAACCCGATGAGGGTCAACAGCAATAACATGACCAGGGCAACCACAAGGGCGACTCCTTTTTGATTTACTCTCTTCATAGATGCTCCTCTCTCACTCGCTCCAGTTGATGAACCATCAGAAGAGCATGTTTCTCAACTGAAGGTTCGTTCTCACCGTTCGTCTCCTGAGTCCGTCGCCAGTCTTAGCTAAATCCTTATCAGCCTGGTCCGATCTGGCGACAACCGTAACCTGAATCATCCGGATATCCGCAGGGATTCCGGTGGGGTTTCCATTTCCGTCGAAGTACGCAAATTGAAGACTTTCTATGTTGTCGGCCACGGGTTGAGGCCCGCTTCCCAGATGATCATCTCTCAATAGACAGGACTTCCCATCAAGCATTCCGATGGAATAAGTGACTGCTGCAATCAGATAGACAGGTTCTCCTGCCTGATGGTCACCAACCAATTTATCCCACGCAGCAAATGTTATTGTTTTGGTTGCGGTGTCGATGGCTGCGATATGATGAGCCTCCGTTCCATTGACGGAAATGTATATTTTGGGCTTCGGAGGTTGATCAAAACTCGATACATCGCTGACAGAAATCATCTTGTTATTAGGGGAAGACGAACTCGCACTCGCAGGCTGCGACAGGGTGGTCCGGATCAATGGTTCATAGCCCTCCAAAACAGTGACGCTCGTTCCACCTAAATTCGGATTGACGACGTCCGTATAGGCCCCATAAATTGCGCCGTGCTTAAAGAAATCGGTAGCGGTCCAACCGTCGGCGCCACCTCCCCCAAAGCCTGCCATACGAAGTTCTCTGGTCATTTGGTTGATGGAAAGCCTGACATTCTGCTGCATATCGACGACCTGCTCCTGCACCGCGAAGGTATGCTGCTGGGAGATGAATGTCTTGTAGACTCCGGCTACCAGTATTCCGCTCACGCACAAAGCCACTAAAAGCTCGATCAACGTCATTCCTCTACGGTTCATCTTTTTCCCCTCACTGAGATCTGACCGTTGTAAAAGTGATGGTATGGTGAGTTGAGTCTCTCCAACTCACCCCCACCACGATGCTGAGCATGGTTGTCCCAGGGATGACCGAAACATTATAGTCCCGCGTAAAAATAGTCCCCGCAATCGTTCCGTCATTATGGTTTCCAGTGGCTAAGTCAGCATGTCCATAAGGACGGTTTCTCAGTTCCTCCAAGCGGTCCTGGCCCAACACGGAAGCTTCTGACAGGTTGTTTGAGAAAAAATTCCCTCTCACAGAGGTGATCTGCATCCCTGCAATCGCCAAGAGACCGATCGCCAAAAGCACAAGACCTATCAGCACCTCAATCAATGAAAATCCGTTCTTATTCAATTTTGATCCTCCCTGATTGTAGGCGAATCCTTTTGATCGCCCCTTTGGTGTTGTTCAAATTGATATCACCGGCATTTCCCACAGTTGAATTGGGTGAAAAGCTCGCAATATTGCCAAACGTCGTATTAAATTGCACCCCTGCGGGTAATATTTGAGTCGGCCCCTCGGTGACCCAAGCTCCACCGGTATTCTGATATTGCGTGATATAGCTATTGTTGACGGTATCGAAGACCACGTGATACGTCGTGTTACCCGAAACAGCCTTGATTTGGGCAAGCCGCAAAGTCGAGGCCACGTCCCTTGCAGCGCTTCTCAGTTTGTAATTTGTCATCCATCCACCGATATTGGGTGTAGTGAGTGCGGCTCCAATGGCAATGATGACCATGACAACGATTAATTCGAGCAATGTGACGCCTTTTTGATTCATAGACTTTTTTACCGCCTCCCTTTCCCCTACCCCTTTCTTCTAACGGGGATTATAAAAAAACCGGATTACCGCTTTTCGCTAAGCCACGGCAGTCCGGTTCCTTGGTTCAACCCCGGCAACCCGGCTATCCCGATCCTGGGATCCGTGGCTTTCCCCGCCTGCGCCATCTCTGGAGCAGCGGGCCCCCCACCAGCTACGGCGGGCAGGCGTCCCACGATTACTCGTGGTTTGGCTTTATCGAGTTGCTTTATCTTTTGACTATCTAATTAGCAAATGCTGTGCCAAGAAATTATTTTTTTATAACCTACTGAAACTAAATGATATTTTGCTTCTCCCCTTCTTCAAAGAAATTTTCCCTTCCGAAAATTGTCTCTGCGGGTATGAAATATTTGCTGTTTTTGTTAGAACACTTCTCTCCAGGATTTGAGTCTTATTCCACCGCCGGGCCATCCCCGCTTTTTAAGCCAGAAAACCCGGTTTGCATTCATACTCGTTGAAAAGTATATCGTGTCGCTAGTTACAATCGGAGAAGAAGGAATTCCTTTGGCCTCATCGAAGTAACTTGGAAGGTCAAAATACGTTTTGCTGCTACCCATCGGGTTCCCCGTTAATGGGTCTAATACCAGATCTCCGAACCCCCCCGGCGTATTCTTGGTGCTCATGGCCAATCCATAAAGCTTCCCCACGCCTGCACCACAATCTCCCGCGGCACCGGTATATTTCCACGTTGTAAAATAGACGTCACCATATGACGCCACAGGGGCAGCCAGCATCTTTTCTCCTGGTTCCAATTGCGGCCTTCCACTTTTCCCATCTGTTTGCCACAAGAGTTGACCCACGTCATTATTGTCTAACACCTCGTAAAATGAGTTCATATCATCGGTGGTGAAGATATTTGCTTCATTCCCCTGGCCATAGTACACCAATATCCCTTTACTGTTCTTTGTGACCGCGGGCGGATAATAGACAGGACTCTTTATGGCCGGGTCATTCAATTTTATCGGTGGTGGCCAGTTATTGACGTTATCCCCGACTATTTTAATTTTCCAGAGAGCGCCGTTGATATCTCCGAAGTAGACCCCGTTGACCCGTCCATCCAGGTCGCTATCAAACGCAGTGGCCCCGGCAGGGACTTTATTCGACGGACCACCAACGGTAAATTTTCTCAAAATATTTCCATTTTCGATATCGATCACGTAAAAAGTATTCCCAATATTGTCATTCTTTGGATCGGTCGGATCAGTATACCCGCCTCCCACAAAGGCAACAAACTTTTCCTGACCATTTATCTTCACCGACCCTATCTCCGGCCTCGACCACGTGTTTCCCATTCCGGGATCTGTTGTTTCCCACAGGATCTTAGGGTAGGCTGGGTCTGTCGGGTCTGTCACATCCACCGCAAAATAGGAGTTTCCTCCATCTCTCTCACCGCTTACGACAACGGTTGCCCATACTCCGCCCAGGAGGACGTCGTAGGCCCTCGGACTGGAATCTACATAGAATTGATGAGCGCCCGTTCGCAAATCCTTCAGCTTGCCGACAAGGTTCAGCGGAACGATCGCAAACCTCTCAGTCCCGTCGCTGTCTTTGAAGGCATGGAGCATCCCATCGTTGGCGCCAACATAGATGACGGGATTGGCGTCTCTACCTTGCCACTTGCTTTTGAAAACTGAATATTTCTCGTTCGGAGGGGAGAATGAAGCATCTGAAAAGTTAAAGGCAGGGGCCCCGACTATCAACGGTGTGGAATGGTAGAGATCCCCTAATATCCATTTACCCGAACGTGCTCCTTTGTAATACCCCGGGCCGTGACATTTGTTACCCGGTAAATAGCTACAATCATCGTAATTTGGGTCCAGAGTAAAATTGATAACCGTCTCGGAATCCTTTTTGTCTGTATTCCCGTCTGTATCTATATCGTCCGGTACTGGATTCACAAAATCGGCCAATTTTTTGTTATTTTTGTCTTTAACATTCACATTTCCCACAGAAAAATCCAGCCTGAAGGGCCCGGTATTTCCATATAGGTAGGTGTAGACGGGTCCCCTCTTTGCGGCGCTGTCCATCATTTTTCCTGCGTCCCACACTTCAGGGGTTTTGACGGTCCCATCCGGGTTTATATCATACGCCACCAGGTGTCCCTCGTAACCCGGGAGGTTGAAATAGCCCCTGTAGACCCGTTTCCATGTCCTCGAGATAACCGGACTCGACCTGGAATACCTCCCCCCGATGATCCCGAAGATGGTGTTGATGGCGTCTGTCAAACCTTGTACGGTGTCCGCAAAAAAGGCAGGATAGGTATTCTTGGAGCCCGAGTCCCCGCCCGATCCCGCAAACGCAATATCATCCAGTGAAGTTGTATTAGCTCCGACATTCTTCCCAAAACCGATTACAAAGGTGGTTACCCCGACATCATACAAATCCTTGGCAGCAGTTTTCCCCAATGTAAAATCGGGCTGCAGATTCTTAGGGTAGTCTGTGAAACGGCAGCTTTCCAGGCCATCGGTTAGTAAGATAATATTGTTTCCTCTACATTTGGCCTTGCTCGGCGCATCCTGCTTAATGTAGTCATCGAAATATCTTTTTGCCGTGTAAAGCGTATCGGCGATAGGGGTTTGATTGACCGGTGTCCCGGAAGTATTGGACGTGAGGCTATTCGCTTTTAAAGGTAGCTTTGTCCAGTAATTACCCGTTTGGGGATGAGGATTTACGGCTGGAGTGAGGTCCAGCATAGCAAGGATAGCGTTTTTTATGGGGTAGCCTTTGGTCGAATCGTCAGTCTTCGGAATATTGAAGAAAAAATAGTGATTGTCATAAGTACCTGGCGTATCATTAATAACACCTTTATCATCCCTGGATGGATAAAAGGGGTCCGGCTGACCGTCCTTATAGGGCGGGGCCTTCGCCATCATGTCGGTTTGGTCAATGGGCCATACCCACACATTTGTGTCGGTGCTGCCTTTTGTATCAATTTTAAAATAGCTCCATGTATCGGGCTTATTCGTATTCCCGGTTGATCCATATGATGGGTATGTAAAACTCGAACTGTCGTAGCAATTATCGAGATAGGTCCAATCGGTCCAGCTATTGCCTTTTGCCGGATCTTGAGCAAGGTTCCATGCTCCCCCTATATTATTCTGGCAGCTTGTAGTTCCGCCCACCTGATACTGTTTTTCTTGGTAAATGTTCCCATATGAGCATGTGACAGCCTTCTGGCATGTAAACGCCGGATTAGAACACTTCCATTTAGCGGAGTATCCGGCATCCCCGGGATGAAAAGTCTTCCATCCTCCCCAGGGGTTTTTAAAATCTCCAGTTGGTCCACTGCAGTCAATGAGAGAAGAAGTGCAATCACTAAGATTGCAATTTGTGCAATTCGGATCAGGGGCGCAACCAGGGGTTTTGCCTACCGATAGGTTTTGTTCATTATAGTGGTCATGGTTTACAGATTGGTATGTATAAGTATAGACATTGATCTCCGCGTTGAAGGAAATACTGGTAATGTTGTATTGTAAATCAGCCTTATAAGTAGGGGGGACTGCATTGCCTGAAGGTGACACTGTGTTGTCGTCGAAGGTGTGGTTCTTCTCATATAGTATGGAACCTACGGAAGTCAATCCGGTTTGGTCTTGGCCCCAAACGTCTCTAAAACTCCCCAGCGTGAGAGTAGAGGTGGAGGTAAATGGGCCGTGATATGTATTATTCCACGTCCAGTATAATTTCTTCCACGTACACGTTGCAGGCGAAGCCGTCTTGCCTCCATTGCAATCCCATCGGTCTCGAATATACCGTCCAACCATCTGGGGGCTCTTGAACTGAGCATAGGTTGAAAAACCGAGGTTAATGTCCACAAGGCCTGTGATGACCTTTTTGAGCGCCAGCTTTGCCTGGTAGAGTTTGCTGTCAGGATGATTTCCACCCAGATCCATGCCCGCGAACACGCCGCCTTCAAAAGAATACTTTGTATATCCAGCGTCACATGGCGGGTGTCCCTGATTTGTTAACTGAAGATTTCCTTCAGCATCGACACAAGCCTGATGGGCATTAATAGAAGTTCCGTCTACAGCCTTATTCATCGAGCTCGAGGTATCAAAGATGATCATGGCGTTGGGAGTCAAGATTTCAACGAAATCTGACTGGCCGCAAACCAGAGCTGGCGCCATGAAGAGGGCAACGATCATGGGAATCAAATATTTTCTCATTACGAGCCTCCTGGATAACCGGGCGGTGGTGCTATGTCCACCACTTCAACCACAGCTTCTACATCCACTCTGCCTGCTGTGGGAAAATTGGGAGAAACTCCATGCGACATGACGTTGAACTCATATCTTAGAGGAGGTCCAAAGTCCGTAACCCTCCTTGCCCAATTTACAGTGAAAGAATCTCCGCCTAACAATGTCTTTACTTGTGCGTCGGAGTTGCTATCGACCACTCCGGACGTATTTGGGAGAAGAATATAGGCGCCTCCCGTAACGCCGAAATAGTCCACTCCTGCATCCGCGGTGTAAAAAGCTCTATTATAGAGTCTCTCATTTCCGGCGATATTCGTCTCAAAAGTGGTCGTGCTGATGGCGCTGATTCCGATAAGCGTGAGGACCAGCAAGATTAAAAGGGCTATGACGAGCGATACGCCGTTTTGATTTTGTAAAGTAAAACAGCGCCCCTGTTTTTTGTTTTTCATTGTCTGAGACTCCCTGATGAGTTACGTGTCAACTTCCAATTACCAAATCTCAAATCCCAAATAATATCCAAACTCGAAATTCCAATCATCGAAAGATCTTTCGCTGTCGGCAAGCGGGGGATTCGGTGCTCCACGGGCGCTTTGTCAATCCCTCAGGTTTCTCAGGTCAACATACGTTTCCAGGGTTCTCCTGCGAAATCCGCCTCCGTCTTTCAATTCGGGATCGCTCAAGCGCGTTCTGGCTTGAATCGTAATCCTTACCCCTCTGACATCTATAGGATTCGCTGGTGCGTCCACCTCCGTGGTATCCACGAGAACATAACGGAACTGGAGGTCTTCGATGTTTTCTGCAACAGTATCTCTTTGCGTGGCTGCCGTATTGGGATATAAATCTCTAAAGAGGACGGGAACTCCATTAGCATCCACCCTTAACCCATATCGAATCGCCCTGACAAGAAAGACAGGTTCCCCGGCAAGATGGGATTCACTAAGGGTACCGGCCGGGTTAGTGGCTGTCTTCGCCAACGTGATAGGAGGTTGGTTAATGTCAACTTCATAATTGTATCTGCCATTAATGCACATATACTTTCGATAATCTTTATCAAATTGGGTGCTTCCGGTATAGTTGACCGTGACGGTCGGGCTTCCTGCATTTACGTCGGCAGCAATTGTTCCAATTTGAGTGTAAGCACCCACCACGGCGATCTCATCGCTATTCCCTACATTATCCGCTCGGGGGGCGTTATCAACAGCATTGATAATATTTGGAAACCCATTCACATTCCCAAGTACGTTGATGATGTCATTATTCCCGTTTACATTCTCATTCTTGCCACCGAAACCAGCCATTCGAATCTCCCGGATCATCCGGTTGATGGCCACTCTCACATTCTGCTGCATATCAGCTACCTGCTCCTGGGTAGCGTAACTTTTTTGCTGGTGGATGAAGGTCCGGTAGATTCCTGCAACCAGAATGGCACTGATGATCAATGCGATGAGGAGTTCAATAAGTGTAACTCCCCTTGATCCCTTAGATGAATGCCCATCCATACTATCTTGCCTTGATGGTTCTGAAAGAGACGCTATGGGGTATCCCTTTTTCCACCCATGAAACAGTATAAACGATTTGCACATGATTAAGGGCGATCCTGGTGGCTTGATAAGATCCCGTGAAAGCCCCCGCAATGATATCATTCGGATAATTATTCGTATCCAATCTGTTGTCACCCAGTGGCAGACCTTTCAGGAATTCCAGTCTGTTCTGGGCCAAAACGGACGCTTGTGATAAACTGTTGCTAAAAGAAGTTCCCCGGATGGAAGTGATTTGCATCCCGGCAATGGCGAGTATGCCGATGGCCAAGATAATCATACCGATCAGAACCTCTATTAAGGTGAACCCCTTCTTCCCGGATGGATTATTCAAGCTTCACCTTTCCCGTGGCAGGCGTTAGAGTGATCCTTTTCTGAGTCCCCTTGGTGTTCGTCAATGTCACACTTCCTATCGAGCAAGTGGAGTTCGGGTTGAAGTGGGCTTCGTTCCCGGGCAAATTGCTCAAATCAAGAGAAATTCCAGCCGGGATGACTTGAGGAACCCCCTCGTTGACGAATCCACCCGTATTGCGTTGAAGGACATAACTGTTCGCATTCGGGAAAAAGACCCTATACTCCATATTGGTTGATACCGCTTTCAGTTGAGCTGTTCTCATGGTCGACGTGATATCTCTTGCAACACTCCTCAAACGATAGTTGGGCAACCATGCACCAATATTCGGAGCCAAAAGAACAGCCCCGATGGCGATGATGACAAACACGATAACCAGTTCAAGCAGCGTCACCCCTTTTTTGTTCGTCAATTTCATAGACGAATCACCACCTTCCCCTGTAATTTTATTGGATTAAATACGTTTGTCAACATTATTTTTCTTTTCGAAACTGAGGATTTGACAGGAATTGACACCTCTTGACATCATTCTAAAAAATAAGGCCGGTTGGTTGCACTTTTTGGCCAATTGCTCAGGGAAGAAGTACCACGGCGGAGCGGACAGGGTGTGATAGTAGAATCATTTGAAATCAAGGGTTAATGTATATCGCTGAATGCTCCTCGCCCCCTCGCTATCGGATACTTCAATCTCAACAGGATAAGCTCCCTTATCTTCCTTACGGATTTCCCATCTAATCAGTCCTGTTTTTTTATCAATCTCCATTCCCCGGGGGCCCGATTTCAAGGTGAATGCGAGGGGGTCGTCATCTGCGTCATTGGCTTTGACTTGATAAAGATAAGTCATCTTCTCTACGGAGGTCGGCGGGGACGAGAGGATCTGAGGTGGGCTATTTGAAATGAGTAGGGGTTCCGATCTCTTTGGGGTCCCTAAAGCTTCTCTATCATCAGGGGTTACGGTAACGGCAATCGAATCTCCCTTTTTAAACGGTCCCTTTTCTAAAATCTCCCCTCTCTCATCGCTCAAAATCGACCCCTTTTTTTCCCATCGATAATTATAGTAAATGAAGTCCCCGTCTTGATCAGAACATTTCACAACCGCGTTCAAGCGGTCGGTGGCATAAGCCACCTTGGGCTCGATCCAGACCTCCTGAACAGCAGGCGGAGAATTAAGGATTTTCACCGGAGGGGATAAGAACGGTGTTCCAGTCACCTTTCTATCAGAAGGCGTTACCGTTACCCGAATGAAATCCCCCTTTCTAAAATTTCCGCTTTTCAAGCTGGATTGATTCTCGCCGACGATCTCTTCGTCATTCTTCATCCATTGATATTGATAGGTGATAGGATCTCCTTCCGGGTCCTTGCTCTGGATGGACAAGCTTAGTTCGTTTCCTTTCGTCGGTCTTTCAGGAAGAATAGTTACGGAAATAATTATGGGAGGGGAATTGGTTTTGGATGCCGAGGTTTGACTCTTCTTTCCTTCACAGGAAATAATTTCGATAAAACAAATGAGAAGTAGAAGGAGCGTTACGCTTTTAGGCACTGAAAAGAATTTATGAGACTCTATCATGCCTGGATTCTATCTACGTTTAAACGTAAAGTCAACCTATTAGATTGATTCCATACGATTACGCGCGAAGATTTGTAGCCGCAGGGTTTAACCTGCGCGTTTACGCAAACACGGCATAAATGTTGCGGCTACGAAATTCCTCCAACTCATTGAATTTAGAAGACGATTCGCCAGCTAATAGGGATAATCGTTCTTGTGGTTGGAAGCGGCGGACGATAAACGCCTCCGCCCATGCCTCCGTAGGCCACGGTTGTTCCGCCGACAAAGGTGATAATGACCCCAGAGGGGATAGAAGCTCCAATCTCGGCAGAGCGGTCGCTTCGCGTAAGATCACTTAGAGATCCGGAGCCATCTAAATCAAAAACTGCATTTCCTGTTAGATAGTTAAGCGCATAGAGTCTCGCGGTGCCTTGATCGAGAAAACAGGGATCACTATGATCACCGAATATCGGTGTGAATGTGGTGTAGTAAATATCCCCGTAGAAAATGACCGCATTGGCAAGACACTTTTCACCCAGATTTTGGTTCAACTTAATAAACCAACCGGATTGAGCTTGTAAGGCGTTTAATGTCGATGTTTTTTCGAAATCGGTTCCTTCCTGGAGCAAGTCTTGAGTCACATCGACTAGATCGCTTTCCGATAAGGCAGAAGAGGGGTTTTTGTCTTTGATCGCGTAGAGCCTGTCCACTTTGGTCGTGTCCTTTGGATGCTCACGGTCTCCGGTTCCAAAAAATATCATTTCATAGTTTCCCTTTTCCAGGGTCACATCCGGAGGATAGAAAATCTTTCGTTTCAGGCTTTCCCCTTTGTTCGCATCGAAAATGATTTTGGCCGTCCATTTTGTTGGATCCGAATCTCCGATATCGAATCGCCAGACCTGCCCTCCTATGTCTCCCACATAAAGTCTATCGATGTAGCTATTTCCATCCGTATCGACGCGGGCGATGTCGCTCGGAATGCAGTATTTCATGTTAGTATTTTTAGCATTCGAGTAACTCCAGATGAGATTTCCATTCGAAACATCTACAACATAGATTGCTCTTCCCTTTGTGTCATTTGTTACGACAGGCACGTTATCTTGATTTTCATCATATCCTCCGCTGATGAAGGCAACCCACTTGTCTCCGTACTTGATCTTTCCCAATTGTGGGGCACTCCAGGTTTGTCCAATTTCTTGATAGGCAGCCGTATTCGTGACGGTAGTCTTATAAGTAATCGCGGAAGGGTTGATCTCCCACAGAAATTTCGGGGAAAGTGGGTTGGTAATATCCAAAGCGGTATATCGATTTCCCCCTCTTCTCTCTCCGAAAATGAGAGTGGCTGAGATAATATTATTTGAGCTATCTCTCTCAATATATGCCTTGGGAGGACCGTCTACGAAAAACTGAATGGCCTCACCATTTAGATTCTTTAAATCTGACAATAAATTCTTGGGGATAAAAGCCCATAATTCTGCACCGTTTGCATCGTCGAAGGCATGAAGCATTCCGTCGTTTGCTCCCACATAAATTACCGTTCGATCTGCATAGTGGATGACTACGGGTCTCGAGTGGATAAAAGCTCCCAGAATCCAATCCTTGTTGTAGGTGGGTCCCTTCTTATTAGGGTCTAATTCATTCTGATAATAGACGTCATATCCCTGAATGAATTTGATGAGATTAATTCTTCCGACGTCATCTCCCGCGGTAAGGCCTAAGAGTGGTGTCGTGATGGCACTATTGGAAGTTGAAAAGCCGTTCGATGAATCAGTCAACTCCACATTTGTCCCCAAATAGGTATAGATTTTTCGTGTAGTTAGATCCATCGCCTGTAGTTTCTCTCCGACCCCTCCTGCGTCCGTATACTCTCTATCTACTACCGAACTCCAGAAGGACTGGGTGGTTTTCTTAATTTCATTAGTCCTATCATCCATGACGGGTGAACCATTGGCATCCAGGATATCTCCGACCTGGGGACCCGTTTGGCCAATGTTATTGCCATTGTTGTCATAAATATATCTTGTATAGTTTGCCGGATTACCGTTGCAGTCGACGATCTCTCCGGCACTATTTTTCGTGGCAATACAGTATTTCTTAATATTCCCTTTCCAGAAACTTCTTTCCGTCGGTTTAAACATCGCAAGGTACATTAAATTTCCGGCACTCGTCCTTTCCATCTGGCTGATTGGCACAACCGGGGCGACATAAGAAACGGATTCATCGAGTACTTCAGCGATGAACGTCTGGAAAGCGATGTTAAAACTTTGGGAGCTCCAGACATAGAAGTATTTTCCGCCACCGTTCCTTGCCGTGTCCTCTAACAACTTAGCATTCGCACTACCACCTACACTAAACCCGATGGTATATGTTTTAATGTTTTGTTTTATCGATGACGTAGATTTATCCTTATTGAGGTCAAGCTTATAAAGGTATCTGGAAACATCATCCAATTCGATCTTTGCATCGCCATCCTGGTCTCCGATGGCCGATAGAATAGGATGATTGTCCTTTGTAGGCACCCCATCCGAAATGACGAGGACATAATTTTTCTGACAATAGTACTGCACAAGCTTTGGACCGGCTCCATAATTTGTTTGTGTTATATCACTCGTGGTGTTCTGGAAGACAATGCCTGCTTCGTATAATGTTTCGGCCAGCGGAGAAAAACTGTCATTTTTAAGTATGGCGAGGTCATTAAAAACTTCTGTTTTCCCGTTCTTGTTTTCATCCACAAAACCAGGTCTTCCTCCGGAGAACCCCAGCAATTGTCCCCCGTTAGCATCCAGGCTGTCATCCCTGCTATCACCGAAGACATACTCGGTCCCGTTGTTGTTTCTTACCGTTACCGTGTTACCGTCACCGTCTTTAGCGCGGTTGAATGCCATCACTGCAAAACGGACTCCTGATGTGGTATTGATATAACTGTGAATAATTCCGGTCGCCAGGCCAAATCTGGGCCGGTTTCCGCCGGGTCCTCCTGTGGCTTGCAGATAGTTTCTAAAATTTCCAATTTGAAAATCTTTTTTATTGTATCCGCATCCTGAAAAATTGATTGCCTCTCCGTATTGATCAAGTAAATTTTGGAGATCTGAACAACTTCCTGGAATTGTAATTGAAACCCAATTGTTTCCTGAGGATTTCATAAAAACCTGATATCTTGGATAAATCGTTCCGGTCGGAGGAACATATGCACTATAGTCCAATGCTGAGTCATATAGTTGACCGGAGCTGACCTCATCCATGCTTGCCGAACTGTCCAAGATGATCAAGACGTTGGGTGGAATATTGACGCCTGACAGGACATAGAGGTCCGTGTCTAAGGCATGCCCGATTGATGGGACAAAAAAGAGAAGCAAAAAGAGAAAGATCGTGACAATTGCCTTTGTTCTTTGCATTTTCAATTCCCTCCCTGCAGAGTGGGAACAAGCCTCACTGCTTTCTGTTGAATGACGCACGTAGATTTTTGAGGACTCAATTCGATTTGATCCTTACCCGTCGATTCGATGAGAAAGTGCATGAACTCATAGTTGCCCGCGGCACTGAACCCGAGCCCCCTTGGAGGGCCGGTTTGCGTGGAGTTATGGTAAATGATGATATCGGCCTTGGTGGGGTTTGGATTTGCGGCGTTCGCAGAATAGTTATATTTGCCGGCTGCATCGTATTTTCCCGGTAAGTCGAAATTGTCAACGCTCGCCATCACAATTTGGACCCCGCTGTCAGCGCCGAAAAAAGCATCTGTAGCCCCTCTCTTATTGCCCGCCAG